>Ga0315280_10003923_pt1 | contig 22400 bp, 17 predicted proteins | sample YL17G06_40_MG_FD_203697 | JGI IMG/M metagenome (GOLD analysis project Ga0315280, IMG submission 203697) | Sediment microbial communities from Yellowstone Lake, YNP, Wyoming, USA - YL17G06_40 | ecosystem: Environmental > Aquatic > Freshwater > Lake > Sediment | place: USA: Wyoming | collected...
GGGAAAGTGAATTTTCTTATCTCGATAGCCACTTTTGCATCGTTTGGTACATCTCTTGGGCTTGGTCGCACGATAGCGGCTTATTACCCAAAAGAGGGCGAGGAGGAGCTAATAAGCGGGTCTGTAATACTCGTGATTATAGCAAGCATGATTGCTGCGGGGATATCAGCAGTTTTTGGTCAGATCCTCGTCGGATTACTGATAATTGGCCTGTCTTTTTTTACAACTGCTTATTGGATCGAGCTCGGAAGGCGCGTGTACAAAAAATACATGTGGCTGTGGATAGGGGTGAAGCTCGTTTGTGTTCCTTTGGCGTTATTGATGTATTTTCAGATCGGGCTCTCGGGCGTCTTACTTGGATATGCCCTCCCCCATGTTGCAATAGCTCTTTGGTCGTTCAGAGACCTGCATTTCTCAGCTAACCCTGGGTTAAAAGAAGTCAGGAAAAAAGCTAGTTTTGCACGTCAATCACTTGGGACTGATCTGGCAATGGGTTCATCAATATGGTCGGACAAAATCGTCGTGGGGGTTCTCTTCAGCTTTTCGATGCTTGGGATCTATCAATTCGCGTATCAGATATACATGCTCATGAGTTTTCTGCCAGTTGCCCTAGCCTCTTATCTGTTGCCGGAGAAATCGGCCAAGATTAATACTCGTAAGGTAGAGCTTTGGGGGGTCGGGATTTCACTTCTGTTTGCCCTGATTGCGGCAGTATTTGCCCCACTTATAATCCCGTGGCTCTTCCCGAAGTATGCTGGGAGTGTTCCATTGATTCAGATTATGGGATTCGCGGTGATCCCCGCCACAGTTGCAGCAGTGAAGATGTCTGGATTCTTCGCCTCCGATAGACCCAGACCTGTGCTTGTGTCGTATCTCTTAGCCGTTCTCGTGGGCATTGCTGGGATCGTATTGCTCGGGGGATATTTTGGAGCAATCGGGCTAGCGATGAGCGCAGTTCTGCTACAACTTACACTTGCAGCGTTTCTGCTTTTTACACCAAGTGCAAAACACAGTAAAAGATAAGTATAAACGCGAGGAAAAAATATTACCACCTTGGAGTTGTAAATGTTAGAGCCTCTTGAAAAAATCATGAAAAACTGCGACATTAAGCAGAAATTGCGAACCCTATATCAACAAAAGGTATTGATTGACGAAGAAAATTGGGACGATTATTTACGTGAATTTAAAGGCATAAAATCAAAAGTTCCCAATTCGTCGTTCTGGAAACATAAGAAAGTTCTTATTACTGGAATAGGGGGATTTGTGGGCAGCAATGTTACTGAGAAGTTAGTTGGATTTGGTTCTGAAGTAGTTGGTATCGTAAAAGAGCTTCAACAGCATAAGTACCCAAACCTTGATGATTTGAGGGATTACATCAAGTTATACGTATGCGACTTGACAGACTACGGACATGTTGATGAGATCATCAAAGATGAAAAACCCGAAATCCTCTTCCATTATGCTGCCATATCTTTCGTTCCGACCAGTTTAAGGGAGCCTTGCTTAGTCTTCCAAAACAACGTTGGCTCCACCATTAATCTGCTAAAAGCAATATCAAGGCACGAGCAAGACCACATTCAGGCGATTTTCACCGCGCTATCGTCTGAACAATATGGATACATGACCTGCTTGGAGGAGTTCTCAGTAAAAGAGAATCAAACATTCAGACCAACTTCACCGTACAGCGTTAGTAAAATAGCAACGGAATACATTGGGGAGAGCTTTTGGTACAACCATGGGCTTCCGGTGCTAAAAATCAGATCATTTAACCAAGAAGGAGTTGGTAACCCAAAAAAGATGAAAAGGGCAAGGGATGATAGATTTTTCACCATGGTCGTGGCAAGACAAATCGCTGATTACCAAAACGGAAAAAGGGACAAGATAGTCATTCACAACCCCAATTCGTTGAGGGACTTCACTCATGTTAGGGATAGTATTACTGCCCACCTTTTAGGCGTGGAGAAGTGCGAACCAAATGAGCCCTATAACGTTTGCTCTGGCCATGGAATTTTGACAGGGGATTTCGCGAAGATAGCTTGCAGTCTATATGACATACCGGAAAGCAAGATTTACTGTGAAACGGGTAAGTTCAGACCTTATGAAATGTATGACAAATCATTGGTTCATGGTTTTGTGGGGGACAATTCCAAGTTCTGCAATAAAACCGGATGGCAACCAACACTGAGCTTTAAGGATATTATCGAAGAAAGCGTGTGTTTCAGCTAAACACGATTTAACACACCAAGCAAAAGAAAAACTTGAGGTATGACATGGCAAGATGTTGCATCGTTTTACCTACCTATAATGAGAGGGAAAACGTAGAGCATCTATTGCCCAAGATATTGGAGGTATCAGAAAAGGAAAGGGATCATGGGTGGGAAATCTTCACACTAGTTGTTGACGACAATAGCCCAGATGGAACGGCCACAGCCGTTAGGAATTTGGCAGAAAAGCACGAGGGTAAGATACTCCTGCTCGAGAGGGATCGGAAAAGCGGCATTGGCGATGCATGCAAGGCTGGTTTTGAACACGCCATCGATCAGCTGAAGTCGGATGCACTTATTGAGATGGATGCAGATCTATCGCACGATCCAAATGATATCCCGTTTTTGCTGGCCAAACTGAATGATGGATATGATGTAGTAATAGGTTCAAGATACGTTAAAGGAGGCAAGATAGAGGGCTGGTCGTGGAGAAGGAGATCTGTAAGTAAAGCTGGGAATTTTCTGGGCAGATTCGCATTGAGCTTCAAAGTGTTAGATTGCACGAGCGGTTTTAGAGCGATAAAAGCCCCTTTGGTGTCGAGAATCTTGGACAAATTGAATGCTAGTAGCTACGTTTTTCTACTCGAGGTGTTGCATCGAGCCTTGATGGCTGGGGCCAGGATCACTGAAATTCCCATAACCTTCAAAGATAGACGAGTTGGAAAGTCAAAGTTAGGGAACAAGGCTCTAGCGGGATACATCAAGATGGCAATCAAGTTCAAACTTGAAAGTTGGGCAAAATGAAAGCTGTTAGCACAAGCATTGGCAGATGCGCCCATGATGAGGAAAAAAATATCGGAGCTTACTGAAAATCAGATGAAAAGTAGAGTTTAACATGAAACGGTTCTTCACTTGGCTCAAGGGGGGGTTCAGATATTTACATTTAAAATGTAAAAGACTACGGGGTTTGGATAATTTTGAGATAGCTTTAAAATCAAACAAAGCAATTCTTTTCATTCTTATATTCTTCATTGTATTAACATTCTTCTATTTTAGATACGTTATCTTTTCCCCATCAGATGCTTTGGTTTCCAACCATATAGCTACTGACTTATACGGGCATTTCGCTCATGTGCATGAAAGGGTAGAATGGCTTGGAAAAGGGTTTTTTCCAATCGGAGATTATTGGGTTCCGAGGGGTGGAGGTTACCCAGCTTCAAATAACGATTGGCTATTTTCTCCACCTGAGGTTGTGCTTATGATACTTTATGCATTCACAGGAAGCTTCACATCTGCACTTAAACTATCTTATTTCGCCTTCTACATACTTACTTTAGCAACATCATATTGGTATGGCATAACGATAACTAAGCGTCGGGATGCTGGGGCAATCTTCGCTGTTTCATATACTTTTAGCATGTATATGGTTAACCAACTTGAGCATGTCGGTTTGGTTGGCGCGGCTTTCCTTGTTCCATTGACCTTGGTTTTTTGGGAGAAGTTGTTTACTCAAAAGAATCACATAAATGCCCTACTGGCAGGGTTATCCCTTTTTTTAATTTTTTTAAGTGACTTTTACATTTTGATTTTCACTTTGATGTTTATCATGTTTCGCCTTTTGTTTGCGCTTGTTTCTTCCGTGTTTTCCCTTGGGATAGAAAGAAAGAAGGAGCACGGTGGGTCAACCATCATTATACGCATTTCAAAAAAATCTAGTTTGAAAGAAATGTTTAAATCCTTTGCATTATCTGTAACCATATTTCTATTTTTAAGTGTTCCTTTTGTGATTCCCTACCTTTCTTCACCTCACAGTCGGAGTACGGAAGAGTTAAATGCGTTTAGCCGTCCACCTTCACTATTTTTCCTCAGGAATACCACGATGGAGCCCTACGGTACGGAAATCCAATTTATGTATGTAGGCATCTCGGTGCTTTTTCTCGCCCTAATACCCCTATTAAGTTCCTATGGCCAACACCGAAAATCGTGGTTCTTTTATTTTTTTGTTGCCATATTTTTCTGCTTTTATTCAATCGGTAAATACTCTCCAGTGAACATTGCCGCAATAATTCATGATTATGTTCCTTTCGCATCTTTAATAAGAGTTCCAGGGAGAGCCATGGTGATCGCATATTTATGTTTTTCTATGTGCGCGTGCATGGGCTACATTTATTTAAAAGACTGGTTTTCGCGCCGTCAATTGAAAAATAACCCAATTATAAAGAACAAGAAATTGATACCGCGTTTAATTTCATTAATAATTCCAATTTTAATTTCATTAATAATTTTTTCCGATTTAACATTAGGTTTCGAACCTAAAACCAAACCTATGGTGTTTGAAGATTGCGCTGCTTATGACTTTATAAGACAGCAACATGACGATTCCAGAATCATTGAAATTCCGTCTGTTCATGATCAACAGGCCATGACTTACATCTATACAGGGCATGACACAATCAACTGGGTTCTCTGGGGGTACGGTTTCTTTGATCCACTCTATACTTTCTGCGGGCTGTATCACGACTTTGTCAAACTTTCTCAAACTAGTTACGACATATCATTAGAAGGTTTAGTAGGTTATTGGAATTTCGATGATCGCAGGGGCTCAATAGCACAGGACAATTCAGGTCTGCTAAATAACGGTGCGGTCTATGGAGCGGTATGGTCAACCGGAAAATACGGTTCCGCTCTCAGCTTTGACGGCGAGAACGACTACGTGGAAATCCCTCACTCAACAAGTCTTAATCTGACAAACATCGGCACTATTGAGGCTTGGGTTAAGATTCCTTCGGTCGAAGCCGTGGGTCAAGGAATTATTGTTCAAAAGCAAGGTGGGTGGAATCGTCGGGGATGGTTGTTGAGCACGGTCACGCAGTATCACATTCGGTTTCAGTGGCAAGCTGGAGATGACGTGATGTTAGATTCTCAGACTTATCTTACTCCAGACGTGTGGCATCATGTAGTCGGCGTTATGGATGGTAGCACAATGAAAATATTTATTGATGGGGAACAAGACCCAAACACTTTAGCAAACACGGAATCGGCGGACACCACAGCTGCCGTCAGGATTGGTTACGCTGATGTGGGCGAACTACCGTTTAAGGGTGAGATAGATGAGGTTCGCATCTACAATCGCGCTTTAACGACGGATGAGATAAAAGCACGTTATATCATTGCTACATCGAACATAGCATCGAAGTTAGCATTCTATGGGGTAAAATATATACTACTCCGCAAAAATCCCGAATTTTACAGTAAGCTTCGTGGAACCCCGGCCATGCTTGATTATGCTGCCGTTCAAAATATTAAATCGTACCTAACTTTGTCGGGATATTTCGAAGAGGTATATAGTGATTCCGACTTCGACATATTTAATAATTTAGAATACCGTGGAAAGGTTTTTTCAATAGTTTCTGAAAACTATAATCAAGCGGAGCCTTTCAATTTTCAAGTTGCTAATGTAACTTTAGAATATTCACAATCAGACCCGAATAATATCAAGATTTATGTTAAAAACGAAGGACCTGTTTTGGTTGCGATCAGCCAGTCTTTCGATGATGGATGGGTGGCGACTGTAAAAGCAGAACTTTCTAATGGTTCATCAAAAAGTGATAGCCACGTTGTTTCAAATCTTGCTTCTATTCAAAGTCTCCAGATTAGTGACCCTGGTGAACATTGGATAACCCTACATTATACACCATATGAACGCTCTTTGCTGATGTTTCTTGTTTTCTACCCTCCCGTTGCAATAATGACATATTTTGTATATAAGAAAAGAAAACGTGCCGCGTGAAAGGCAAAGACCAGAAAAAAGAAAGTAAAACATGGAACGTCCATAGAATTTTTATACTTAGAAGTAAAAATTATGGTAATGTATTTAAACCTCATCATGATAGGCGAAAAGAGGTGAATGCCATGGGAAAAATATCGGAGGCTCTCATTCCCGCTGACTTTGAGACTTCTGTAAAAACACTCGGCATAGGCGGAGTGTTCAAATTTGTGTTAAAGGCGGCGTGGCGATATAAACGGACAGTAAAGTATCTGGTTAGAAACAGAGGAACCAAAGCTCTTAGATCTTTCCTTTTCACAAAACTATTTCTCCCCACAGGGGAAGGTGCAGGGGAAGGTGCCCTGCCCATTGTAGGTCCACTAATCAGACGTTTCCCTCAACTTGCGCCCTATCCACTCAATATTGAGATCGAAGTTACCACTAGGTGCAATAAAAGGTGCATCTTATGTGAGCACACTCACTGGAATGAACCTTCAGTAGATTTGTCCTTTAAGGAGTTCAAGAAGATAATCGACCAATTTCCAAAGTTAAGGTGGATAAACCTTACAGGCGAAGGTGACGCGTTTCTTAATAAGGATTATCTAAAAATGATTAAATACTCAAAGTCGAAAGATGTAGCAGTTTATCTCGTTGATAGTTTTGACCTTATCAATAAAGAGATAGCCGAGAAACTGGTACAAAGCGGTGTGGACGGAATCTATATATCGATGGACGCAGCAACAAAAGAAACCTACGAAAAAATAAAAGTTGGATGCAAATTTGAAAGAACAGTAGAGAACATTAAAAACCTAATCAAGATCAAAGAAGAGATGAAATCCCCCATTCCAGAGATTTGTTTTCGTTATATAATCACAACTTTGAATGTTCACGAGATGCCTAAATTCGTTGAGCTTGTGAGGTCTATTGGTAGTTGGGACTCTTTTGGGGATGGGAGCAAAGTGCATTTTATTGGCTTGTTAACATTTAAGGAGATCGAACAATATTACTTACCAAAACTCCCAGAAAAAATCGTCGGAGAAACAATAAGAAAGAGTAAAGAAGACAAAAATAATCTTCCTGTGGTATTTCCCCATATAGAACCGGAAAAGTTTCCTTCAATCAATCGTTGCCTTGCTTGGATGGAGCCCTATATAATGATAAGTGGAGGGGAACCGGGCTATGTAATACCTTGCTGTGCCGTACTGATGTCAAACAAACGCGAGTTCCTTAGAAAGCATAGCTTTGGAAATATACTTGAAGAACCGTTCAAAAAGATTTGGAACTCCGAAAGGTACCGCAGATTTAGGCAAACGGTAAATAAACCCAACGCCGAGGTGCCTTTACTCTGTAGAGGATGTAGGAGTTACGATACCCGGAAGAGAGAAGAAAAGTATGGTATAGATCCTGGGCTATAGGTTAAAGGTTTTTTTTGAGAATATTACTAATGCATCCGCATATGGACTTCTATGGCGGAGCCGAAACCTTAGTTTTAAAGCTTAGCAATTATCTAACAAAGAAAGGAATCGAGAATGCGATATTAACGCTTTCAAAGCTCCCTGACATTATCAGAGGGTGCGAAGAACTCCATATAATTACCCCCCGTAAAACAATCTCATACAAGATATGGGAAACCAATTTTTCTGGTGCTACAAGATTGGCTCACGAACTCATTGCCATGCAAAAATTATTCCGCGAAAATGTCAGTGATTTTGACTTAGTAAATGTCGATAATTTACCAACGACATGGTCGAATTTCCCTAAACGCAGGCCCTGCGTTTGGATGTGTAATGAGCCGCCAGATCTATGGTATGATTCCAACAACCATTCAGTTCCAATGAGAATAATGCGAAACACACTTATAGAATTAGATAAATTCATTGTTAACAAAATAGTGGACGTTATTTGCGTTGCAGATGCGTTTAATGCTAAACGAGTCTTTACAAGATACGGTAAACAAGCCAAAATTATCCACTATGGTATAGAGTACGATCTCTTTTCAAACGGTGATAAGAAAAAAGCTATGCGAAAGTTTGATATTTACGATAGTTTCATTTTACTTCAAGTGGGGATGATAACCCCGTCAAAGAATCAGTTTGAAAGCGTAAAGACCATTGAAGAGTTAAGAAATTATATCCCGAATGTCAAGTTAATTTTGGCTGGATTAGGCAACGGGCCCTACGACGAAATGATTAAAAAATATATCCACAGGAAAGGCTTGAAAAAGCATGTAGTTTTCACGGGACATATCCCCAAACAAGTTCTTAAAGATCTATATCATGCATGTGACATTGCGCTGTTTCCAATTAAGACGCAGGGTGGGTGGCTATCCCCTTTTGAAGCGTTATGCGCTTCTAAACCAATAATCGTGTCCACTGAAATGACAGCTTCTGACATTATAGCGAGAGAGGGCATAGGTATAGTTACGGATGATATCGTTAAGGCCGTTTTAGACGTATACAATAATCCAAAGCCTTATTGGGATATGGCGGAAAGGGGGAGACGTTTCGTCGCTAAAAATCTAAATTGGGATAAGTTCTGTGAAAAAATGTTAACTGAATTCGAAAATGTGCTGAGCAAAAAGAACCGTTGTTAGCTATATCACTCTGACAAATTTTCTATATGTGCCCCTTATAACTTGAGAAATTGGCTTCGGCAAACGCAGATAGATCTTATACGCCGTTCCTAATTTTGGCTTCCGGAATTCCATAGCAACCGACTCGATTTTTTCTCCAACGATTGCCGGACGCGTCGATCCCAGCCCATATCTTTCTGCTAGGACTATGTGCTTGATCTTCAAAGGATTAAAAGTCATGACCCTTGCCAAGGTTGCATCCACGGAGACTGGATCGCGCCCACATATGATCACACCGAGTTGTTTTAATCTTCCTTTGTACACTCCTTCCATTCCGATCACTCCATCAACGATGTTGAGGTCAGGCTTAATGACCCTGTTGAGATCCACGATTACTTTGTCGATATACCTATGATACACGGTTTTATCCTTCTCTGGCAGGCATCCGAATTGATTTTTCAGGACCCCCGTTATTTGGGTTAACTCATGGGTCTTTGCCTTGGCAACTGAAATAAAAAGCCTCCGCCCAAGCAAGATTTTTGGCAATTTAACCTTTTTGAAATGGAGCCCATCTATTGAAATGGTCTTGTTTGGCTCCTTGCTCAAATTAACAAGGGAGACATCGTGGCCGTTGGCTAGATATTCCTCCTCAAGCTTGCGGTATCCTAAGTTATTGAACGCCTTTTCAACGTATTTTGACTCGCTATTCGATTCAACTATTCTAATTGCGGAATTTCCTTTTTCCCTCAAAATTTCGTCCACTAGTGCTCGGATGAGTTGAATGTTGGTTGTGGCGCCGCCGGAGTTGTCGATACCCACGCAAAGGTTCGGTTTGATAAGAATCGGAATATTTGAAAGGGTTAACCCGCCGACTAGGTCTGTCGCGGTTTCGAGGGTTTTCGCTATATCCCCGTCGAACTTCACTATCGATACGGGATTCAAATTTTTATTCATCTCTGTTCCTTCTCAAATATTTTAACCGTAAAGTATAAAAAACATCGTCTATATCGATTAGAACAGGGAATCACTACATGAAAATACTCGTAACTGGTGGATGTGGATTCCTCGGTTCTCACGTATGCGAGTATTACAGAAATCATGGGGAGGAAGTAGTATCTCTGGACAACCTTACAAAACACGAGCTTATGAGGACAGGATACAAGGTGGAAGATGCAAGGTTGTACAACTGGAATTTCTTGAAAAAGATCGGTGCTCGACCGGTTAAGGGGGATATAAGCAATAAAGATGACGTGATCAAACTTGCCAAAGACTGCGATTACATAATCCATACGGCCGCCCAACCCGCAATGACGGTAAGCATAGAACAACCAGAATTGGATCTCACGACAAACGTGATTGGGGCCTTTAATGTTTTAGATGCAGCAAGAAAATTTGATGTGCCAATAGTCAACTGCTCCACCATCCATGTTTACGGGAATAAGATAAACGAAACGCTTGAGGAAGGTAAAACTCGGTATGTCCGAAATACACCAACAATAGATGAGGATTACCCCATAATGCAAGGCGAGATAACACCGTTGCACACATCGAAAAGAGCAGCTGAATTGTACGTGCAGGCATATGTAGATACTTATGGTTTAGAAGCAGCGACGTTCCGCCTAACTGGGATGTATGGGCCAAGACAATTTGGTGGAGAGGATCATGGATGGGTTGCGAATTTTGTAATAAGAACGATGTTAAAGTTGCCTATAAAAGTCTTTGGAACAGGCAAACAGGTTAGAGACATTCTTTACGCGAGCGACGCGGCAACTGCATTCCGCGCGTTTTACAAAAATAGAAAGTCGGGTATTTACAATATAGGTGGTGGAATCGAGCGGGCCATATCGCTGGTAGAGTGCTTGAAATTAATTAGGAAAGTGGCTGGCATAGAACAAAACGTAGAGTTCAAAGAAACAAGGGCAGGGGATTTGTGGTACTTCGTCTGCGATATAACCAAAGCTAGGGAAAAGCTCGATTGGGCGCCGAGAGTCTCTAATGAGGAAGGAATTGGGAAGCTTGTCGAATGGGTAGAAGCAAATATACATCTTTTTGGCGGCTGAAATATGAAAGCCTTGATTCTCGCGGCGGGAAGGGGAAAAAGATTAGGTGAGACACAGGGCTCCGCGAATAAATGCATGTTAGAGTTTGAAGGAAAACCTGTAGTGGAATTAAACATCCAACGCGCTGCTGAACTAGAAGACGTGGATGAGATCGTAATCGTTGTTGGATACGGGGCAGAGGACATAATAAATAGATACGGTACGAATTACGGAGGAAAAAGGATAAAATACGTGATACAATCTGAGCAAAAGGGTTTGGTCCATGCAATAGAGTGCGGTAGACGCGCTATTGGCAACGATGATTTCTTCCTTTTGCTCGGGGATGAAGTTCTCATAAATAGCAGGCATAAAGAGATGCTGAAGAAGTTTAAGGAAGAAAATTTGTTTGGGATATGTGGAGTTTGTAATGCAAAAGATGGACACAAAATAAGCAAGACGTATACAGTAATTGTAGATGACGGTGGCAGAGTCTTCAGATTAATAGAAAAGCCTAGGAAGGCGTTAAACGGTTTTCAAGGTACTGGGCACTGCATCTTTAAAAATGATATTTTTTCCTACATAGAAAGAACGCCAATACATTACGAAAGGAAGGAAAAGGAACTTCCGGATTTGGTTCAATGCGCCGTTGACGATGGGCACATAGTAAAGATATTTCCCGTCTGCGATGAGTACACCAACATAAATACGGAAGAGGATTTAAAAGAGGCAGAAATGATACTGTGTCCAAGATTCGATATTGGCGGACTTCTTAGTGCTAATGGTCAAATAAAACTTGCACAAGAGGCGATAACGCCAACAATAGTTAATCGTGATATTAACACCACTCCTAAACCTCTCATTCGGGCTAATGTCGGCCGCGTTACAAAATAATTTTCCTTTTATCGACCATTGTTTATTGTTTGGTCTTAAAGTTTAATAGCGATAAGTGAGTGTCTGGAGATAATGATTAAATTGAAATCGGTTAACTATTTTCTTCCTTTTATTCTAGTTATAATTTGCACCGCTTCTGCTCTGGACCTATTCATCGAGTACCTGAGGGGAAGGCATGAGGATTGAGTTCAGGAAGCGTATTTACCTAATCTTTTACTTGGCTCTCTCTCTCGCCGTGTTTGGCACCTTACTTAAGCCAGGTTACATACTTAGCCTTGATATGGTCTTAGGCCCGAACACAGGCTCAGACCTCTATGGACTTTTCGGTCCTCCAGCTTGGGGAGGAGGGGTATGGCTCTCTTCGTTGATCCATCTCTGCTCATCAATCGTCCCGACTTGGGTCGTTCAAAAGGTGATCTTAGTGCTGATCTTCTTTCTTTCCGGCGTCTCCGCCCATTCTTTAATCGAGACGAAATCGAGGGTGCCAAAGTACTTCGCGGGTATCTTTTACATGGTAAACCCCTTCATCTATGTTAGGTTCCTCGCTGGTCACTGGGTGATTCTGCTTGCCTATTCCATTACTCCCTTCGCCATCAAGTACTTCATAAAATTCCTTGATGACCCCTCGAGGCATAACATCCTAAAGACCCTCGTCCCCCTAGTCTTCATCAGCGTCAGCAGTCACGTTTTGGCCCTGAACCTCCTAGCATTTTTGATCATCTTCTGTTTCAAGACAGTAGAGCTCGGGTCAGGAATAAAAAATGTCCTCCAGAGGCTCATCCCGCTCGCTCTAGCATTTTTCGCCATAAACGCCTACTGGTTGGTGCCACTCGCAACGGCCAAGGAGACCATGATACAACAGATAACCGAGCGCGACCTCTTCGTCTTCGCCCCACACGGAGAAGGCCTCAACATCCCCTACTCGCTCGCCACCATGTACGGCTTCTGGAGGGGTGGCTACACCTACACAAAAGACATCTTCCCAGTCTGGCAACTGTTCTTCATCTTTATACTCTTCCTAACCATTCACGGCTTCATCTCAAACTACAGGGACAGGAAAGCCCAATCCATTGCGGCAATTGGCTTGATCTCCTTCTTTCTCGCTATGAGTGTGCTTGGTCCCCTCAGGCCGCTTTTCGAAAACTTCACCCTCCTGCGCGGCTTTCGCGACTCCCAGAAGTTCGTTGGACTGCTCGTGCTCGCTTACGCCTATCTGGGAGCCCTAGGGGTGAACTCCCTGCTAAGCCACTTCAAGCAAAATAATAGGAAGATTCTAAGTATCTCAATCGCCGTAATCGCTCTGGCCGCGCCGATCGCATACAACTTCACCCAGTTAGGCTTCTGGGGCCAGCTTCAGCCCACCTATTATCCAGCAGACTGGTATCGGACCAACGAGATACTCAACGCCGACAATCAGGACTTCAACGTTTTATTCCTGCCGTGGCACGCCTACATGGACTTCAGGTTCGTCCCAAATCATGACAGGCGGATATTAAATCCAGCGGGGGCTTTTTTTGACAAACCCATAGTCTACGGCCAGAACCCAGAAGTTCCCGGAATCTACGCCCAGCCCACCAACCCCGGACAGCGATACGTCGAGTCCATCCTATCGATGGGAAGCATTTCGGGCGAGAACCTCAAGCTCCTCAACGTGAAGTACGTCATACTAGCCAGGGAGGTCGACTACGCACGGTACCTTGAAATGTTGGATAACAGTGACCTGATACCCGTCTTCGATAGTGAGAACCTGGTGCTCTATAAAAACCCGGAGCAGGTATCGAGATTTTACGGGGCCGATGAGTTCTCTCCCGAAGCACTTGAGCCCCTGAGTTACGAGCCCATCTCCCCGGTAAAGTACGAGGTAAAGAGCGGGAATGAAAAGTACACGATTTTCATCCCACCAAACCTAGATTCAAGCGATTGGGTGCTCGACGGTGGGGAGGCACCCTCAGGCTTCTACGCGGCATGGGAGAGCAAAGGAGGAAAAGTGGAATACTCACGCTTCAAGACATACGAGTTCTCATACATCATCTCGCTCATCTCCGTCGCGGCGGTTGTGGTTGGCTACATTATCCCTTGGAGGCGACCAAAGATCAAGGAGAAAGAAAAACACTAAAAATAAAGAAGGATTGTTCAAAAGGTGATGGATTGCCGCACCCCGTTATCCACTTCGCCGTCCCATTCTCCGTGGCCCTCGCGTTTGGGGCGAGTCCCAAGAAGTCATTCCTCTTCGGATTCATCGCAGTGCTGCCCGATTTCGACTTCATCTTCGGCGTGCACCGGTCGTTCACGCACAGCATCCCCGTCATTATGCTCGTACTCGCAATAGCATTGTATTTCAAATCCATGCGTTCAAAGGGAAATTTCTTGCTAACCTCGCTCGCTCTTCTGAGCCACCCGATAATGGACCTCTTCGATGGCTTCACGCCTATCCTCTGGCCCTTACTCAATAAATCGGTATACCTCAAGGTGAGCCTCGCCCCCTTAAACGCTGAGCTGTTGTCATCCTCAGTTCTTTTTCCAAAAAGTAGTCTTGTGCTTTACCTACCATCCGCTTTTCAGTCGGTCGCGGCTACAATCATAATTGTTATGGGCATAGTATTGGCGCACCTTAGATATCCAAAAATGCGTAAAGCTCGGTAGTCCCCCGACCTGGCGTTAAAAGTATCGACTTATTCGTTTAGGTTGCCTTCCCTTTCAGGCCTGCATTCGGGTTTTTCCTCGCCTCTCTATCCACGCTTTGCTGAGTCTTGGATTTAACTTCGACTGTTTTGAGCGAAGGTGCCGTTGCCATCGTCCAGCCTATCCATCCCAGGATCCCGATCAAGGCGAAAACGGCTACCGACACTAGTATCGCGATAATCTGCCAGCCGTAGCCTAAGTAAAAAAGTAGCAGATAAACCATAGTCACGATAACGCTGCTAAGTGTTATGCATGCCCCAATCGCGCGCTCCTTCAAATTTTCCACCTCCAAATTATTGCAACTTAAAAGTTTAAATAGATTATGGATGGCACCTCTTAAAAAGGAGGATGGTAGAACTCTTGAGGAGTTATCTTACTGCATAAAAATCTTTTACCCTTACTACATCTTCTGGAAAAAATGTGGAAACTTCATAAATGGTTGTATTGTCAGTAGCTACAATACTGTGAACGGTTTTTGGTTTAATTTTGATCGCCGATCCTTCTTTGAATTTTTCTGGGGCCTGGTTTTCAAATTCAATATGACCTGAACCGCTTAGTACGTGTAAGGTTTCTTCTCTTTGCTCATGATAATGAAGCGAAGTTCTATAACCTCCTAAAATATAAAGATTTTTTGTAAACCCATCATAAGTAAGACCTAAAACCTTCTCAAACCCCCATGGTTTTTCAATCCGCCCATCAAATTCTTTTCTTGTTTTTTCTAAATCTTTCACCGTATCAATCGAAGCCCAAAATGGGACATCTTCTTTACAATGGACTAATTGTTTTTCCTCGGCAAGCTTGGGAAAAAGCTTTTTCTCCAAATCGCCAGTTCCAAATTCGTTTAGTAATTCTAAAATGTCTTTTGAAAAACAATAAAATCCACCATTTATGTAATAATCAAGAGTTGGTTTTTCTTCGAATGATTCAATAAACTTATCACCCAATATTACCATTCCATAAGGACTTGGCATTTTTGTCACAAACATTGAAGCCAAACAATTCGAACCTTCAAACTCTTGTTTCATGCGTTTTAGGTTCAAATCTGTAACTATGTCTCCATTGCTTACCATCACGTCTTGATTTGCTTTTTCCATTCCTAAGCGAACTGCATTTAATGTTCCAAGAGGTCTATCCTCTACTACATGATCGATTTTTAGTCCATTATGCTCGGAGCCATACTTTTCTTCAATTTTTTTACTTAAATAACTGGTAAGCAGAATTACCTGATCAAATCCAGCGCTCTTATAATTAAATAATTGTTTATCTAAAATTGTGAGGTCATTTTTTATGTCAAACAAAACTTTAGGTAAATTAGGCTCGAGCGACTGAAGACGCTTTCCATACCCTCCACAAAGGATCATTCCTATCATTAAAAAACACCTCCATCAAACTGATATGCGCCATACTTGCGCCAATCCGCGCCCCCTTAACCTCATTATACCACAAAAATTACAACTACTAAGTTTAAATACGTTAGGATATCTTATAAAATGAGGAGGTAGATTCTTGAAGAAATGGGGCAGAAGTCGCATCTTATCTGTTTTCATAACTTTTGCGATAGTCCTTACTTTAATCCTAATCCCTACAGCTAAAGCACTAAAAATTGAAATAAACGAGCCCGAGCCAAAAGTTCTTGGGGAATGCTTGAGCTTCTCGATAAAGATAACCATCGAGGAACATGAGATTCTGCCCATCCATAGCGTGGACATGCAGATACGTAATGTTGAAAATAATGTTTATTCCCTAAGTTGCGAAAACCTTCCTCTCTTTAAAGAAAATAAAACCTATTTCACTGACGGAGGCATCTTGATCATCAGGGCGAGGCCTGAAGAGAACTGGCAATATGGATATGGGTATGGCTACGCGTGTTGGGAGAACGTTGGCTACTACTGGGGCTATGGCTACGGGTATGGCTATGGATATGGTGGGGCCTCCATTACATATGATGTCACCTGGTTCTCACTTCCAACATGGCCCAGCGACAACTACAAGGTTAGCGTCGATGTGAAAACCGACAACATCACCTTCTCAGAAAGTACGATTGTGGCATTGGAGAGCTTTTCGCCTCCAGCTGAAATAATCGAGAGCATATCACCCCCTGCATCGATACCTATAATTATTGCGGGCGAGGAGAACCTGATCGTTGTAGAGAACGTCGACATAGATAACCTCCTGATCTTGACAAAGGAGAACGTGGAAAACGTCAGAATAACCTTAATGCAGCTTACCGCGAGTCCACCGGCAGTTATTGAGAATGCTCCTGGAGTTGCATATTTCTACCTTATAATAATCGCGGAGAACATCATAGATCCTTGGATAGAGAACGTCAGGATATGCTTCAGAGTGGAAAAGGCCTGGGTAGCTTTGCGGAACATCGACAAGGATACCATCGTATTGTATAGGTATAATCCCCCTGGTGGTTGGCAATCATTGTCGACCACTAGGTATGGAGAAGACGCCACCTATATTTACTATGTAGCAACTTCGCCAGGACTATCTGTATTTGCCATAACTGGCAGGGTCGCTGCTCCACCCCCTACACCACCGCGTTACGGTGTCTCGATCTCCATCTCGCCAAACTACTTAAGCGGTTTAGCTGGTGCGGGTCTTGTCTACACTGTTACCGTTACGAATACTGGCAACGTTTGGGACACCTACTCCTTGATAGCCACAGACAATGCTGGATGGTCGCCAAGCGTTTCGCCTACATCGTTATCGCTCGCAGCAGGGGAATCAAGCACCGCAACGCTTAGCGTCGTCATACCCGAGAATGCGGAAAATTCCACGCGTGATAATATAATCGTCACCGCGACCTCTCAGAAAGATTCAACTAAAAAGGATAATTCAAGCTGTATAGCGCAAGCTTGGGTCGGCTACAAGGTTAAAGTGTCGATCTCGCCGAGCGAGAACAGTGGGGTGCCTGGAACTGCTGTCACTTTCACCGTAACTATCACAAACTCAGGTACCTTCGTAGACAATTATGATTTGACGGCAAGCGATAATGCTGGCTGGAGACCAGCGCTCTCCGAGAACTCGCTAAAGAATTTGGAGCCGAATGAAAATAGGAAAGTTACGCTTAGCGTCGTCATACCCGAGAATGCGGAAAATTCCACGCGTGATAATATAATCGTCACCGCGACCTCCCGAACTAACATCACGATAAGTTACTCTAGCACATGTATCGCATACGCCAAGGTCCCGCCCTCGGCTTGGATAAAACTCATTAACCTCACCATTAGCCCCATGGAGGTCTGGGTTGGAAACCCCGTCACGATAAGCGTCGATGTGGCAAACACTGGGGATCTAAGGGTGGAGGGTTATGTAGTTGTCCTAACAATAGATGGAGCGATTGAAGCTACTCAGACCGTCACTGTGGATGCTAGGACTTCCAAGATAGTAACCTTTACCGTAGCGAGGAGGGAGGCAAGGACCTATATTGTCGGGGTCGATGGATTGTCGGGTTCATTTACCGTATTGTCACCTCCGCCAAGGGCTTGGGTTGTATTGTTCCTGGCGATAATAGCCGTCATTTTCGTTACCGCCCTAATTTTGCTAAAGAAAAAAAAGCCTACAAGGAGGTCTAAAGAAGGGGAACTCAAGAAATAGCTGGGGATGGTCAGAAAGGCATTATGCTGTAAAAACGAAGAGTTCGGATCCGACCATTGGCGCCGCACAAAGTAAACTGTTAACAGTGCATGATTATAAAAATAAAAAAATGGTGGATTGGAATCGGTGTTCTTTTCCTTATTTCCTTCTTAGTTCAAAGTAATCGATGAATAATAGAATTCCTTGTAATACTAAGTATAGTCCTACAATCAATTGAAGAAAATCTTTGAAGACTAAGACTAGTAAGCCGAAGATGATGGTTATCACGGCAAGGGTAGGTTTTGAAACTGTGACACCGATTTTCTTTAGTCCTTTTTCAACTTCCGCGCTCATTAAATTTTCCTCCATCAGCGCATCCGTACAGTCACTATTAATAATTTTTGTAGCCCAAGCGCGAGGATTAGGAATAATAAAGCCATAACCAGCATAACTTATACGCCGTTAAGGTAGTTTTTGAGAGTTACTTCGATTTTTCAACGATTATTTTTATTCCAAGGCGGCGCGCAAATGGCTTTAATCGCGCATCTTCCGAGGACTTGAGTTATGCTAAAGTTTCATTGCCAACAGAAACAGAGGGCTCTGGATTAGCGTATTTGCGGACATATACATCGTCGAAATATGTAACGTCGGCTTGTCTTGAGCCCCCGAGGCCTATATACCCCCAATTTCTCGCTCCTCCACCACCAAAATTACCTTCGAGCCATGATGGAACTGAATCTCCGACCCACAATCTAGTTTTACCATTTCTAGAAGAAGGGTCGATTACCAAGAACTCCAGATAGTACCAAGTGTTCAGTGACCAAGTCCGAGTAAATGAGGTTCCCCATGACCGAAGGTCGTTCAGAAAATCCAATCTGGTTTTAGCTTGATGGAGCAACGCACAGTAACCCTCGCCATTACTGCTCATACAGCAAGAAAGCCCCATTCGACTTAGGTCCCCGCCCCCAAAATTTGTTACTTTTATCTTGGTTTTCATGATAACAGGATAGTTCACCGTACCTAATGATTTAAACAGTAATTTATTCGGGTCTCCACTTGCCCCAACGTTTTTGAGCATATTGTTTTCGATTGACCAAGTTCCACCTTGAGTTTTCGAATAAGTATTCTCGGTAGTGATGTCGGTCTTATTTGCCCTATTGAAATCATCAAAGAATACGAATGTCGCATTCCCATTTGATTCCGAAGTAGCACTAGGAGATCCATAGAACATCCAGATGACGTGGTTATCGCTCGTCGGGACATAGGGAATGCGGACCCAGACGATAGCATTCTCACCTACATTGTAATTTTCAACCCAATAGGAAAGCACTGTAAACTCATCGTTATCCTTGAATCTTAAATCGTCGAAATCGGGCTGCATATCTGAATCATAATCTACCACGACCTTTACCTGATAGTCAGTTAGATTAGAACTCGAGCCATAGATTGTTATAGGTCTTTTCTTTGCCAGCACAATGGGGCCATTATCGCTGTCCTCAGTGACATAAGCGCTGTCCTCAAATATCTTCATTTTCGAGGCTTGGTCAATAATGGTCACCTCGACCTCATCACCTTTCGAATAATTAACGCCCGTAATTATGGCTTGATTGCCAACCTCAAAGGTATCTCCGACCCCAGATATCGCGGACAATACCTCTTCCATTACATTCCCGTTTACCCCGACTCTAATGAGTGTTTTTTCGGCGACAAGCTCGTCTCCCCCATCATGCGCAAGGACGATACCACTTTGGTCGATCTTTACAATCCTAATCTTCGCTACTGGGGGAGTGCTACGTGTCCAAAGATCCGGAACTATCGCTATGATAACTGCTGCGAGAACAACAGTTATCGCTAACAGTAATATAGTGCCCACTACCGGAGATACGCCCCTTTTTTCCATTTTCATCCTCGTTTGAGGGGGGTAGGATGGAATGTTTAAGTATTGTGAAATTAAGCTCCTATTCTTGAAATCTTGGCGCCATCTCTGATTCCATTTTTGTGTAGGCTGAGCAACTGAGCAATTTATTGTGCAGAAACCTAATTTTTGTGCGGCTATCGCTCCCTTAAAGCGTGCATTTTCTTATAGCATGCGGCCTCCTCGGGTGGCGCGCAAAGGCTTTGGTCCTTGTCGATTCTCTTCGCTACGAATTCCCTGGACATAAAGATCACGAGCCATCGTCTCAATCCATCACCTATGAGAACATCTCGGCATCGAAACATTTCAACCTAGCGATTAGCCTAACAGCTATACCGCACTTCCGAAATTTATTGCATCGAATACTCCCCCGCTTCCTCGCCAGCTCCAATTTTATTCAAAGGAACTTTCGAAAAATTTTCGTTGTTGCGTTTTTCGGCAGGAGAATGGAAAGAAGCTCATCCTTTTTCCATTTCAGCGAGCTTGAGCCTGCTCGCCCTTCCGCCGATGAGCCTGACTCTGCATCCGAAGTGTTTCGAGAGAAGTTTGATTGCAGCCCTGTTTGCCTTCCCTCTCTCCGGAGGTTCTCTCACTTTCACCACTAAAGGTTCGCCCTCGATTACCTCTTCGACTCTGGAACCCGGGATGACTTTTATCTGGATGATCTTTCCCATCGCAAGCACTCCTTCAGCGTCCTCATGCTTCGGGCCGTGACGTAGATCGGCCGTTTAAAGTGCTTCGAGAGGACCTTCTCAAGCATTTTACCAATCGAGGCGTAGTGGATTCCCCTCTTCTGAAAGACCACATTGTCGAGCCTGAACAGACCTAGGATCCACACGCGATCGTTTTCGATGTTTTTGCACAGTTTCAGCATCTCAGCGTGAGTGATCCTGTTGCTCCCGTACATGTTGATGCCGCGAATGAAAGCGATGCCCTTCCGCCACCGCATGGTATCTCGTACATTTTATCCCAACGGTAGGTTATAGCTTGCGGAAAATGGGAGCGGGAACGCCGCTAACTGTAGTTTCGAAAAGCAAAAGAACTTGTACCCCCTACGATCGTGCAGTTTGACATAGGGCGTCCCATCGAGCATGTTGTAGATGAACCCCTGAAGCTTGTGATGATACTTCAAGTCATACGCTTGAAGAGCGTGAGAAGGTAATGAGGAGCTTTCAAACCGAAGAAACAGCCAAAACGATGATGGATGGATTGAAGAACTACTACAATTACTTGCGTCCTCCAATTACTTGAGTCCTCACATGGGGCTTGAGAATAAGACACCAGCGCAAGCGGCAAACTTGGATTTAGAGCTTGGTAGAAACCGATGGCAATCGATCATAAGGCAAAGCAATTCTGCGAAGATTTAAACATGGAGGATAGTTTCATAAATTGTAAAAAAAAGACCCGTCAAGCCTTTAAATGGGGGTAGATATTCCAAAATCAGAAAAGGGGAAATCAAAGGAAAAGAAAGCTCGTTTGACAGTATGCAGTGGGACGACGGCAGATGAATATGAGATTTTAACGTCTACTCACAATACAGTAGACGATAATCATTCTGAATGGATTCATCGACAGCGTAAAAAAAGCCGAGTTTGCCCTATAACGCCTTAGACATTTTTCTTGGGTTTTTTTTGATTTTTTATCACCATTTTTATCTTAAATCTGCACCACCCGAACATGCAACACCCAGATTTCAACGATTCAAACGCCACCCGCCACCCTTAAATGCACCAGAACCCTATTCGGCCAGTAGATTACACAGTAAAATTTTCATGGTTTCTCCAATTCTTTTGTTCCATCCGTCGTCTGCGCCTGTACTCCCGCATATACTTCAATCGCTTAGCGCGATACTCTGAATCTGAATGGTAGCGTTTGCGAAAATATTCCTTTTGATGCTTCAACCCTATTTTCTCTTATTAGTTTTATCAGTCTTCTATCTTCTCGCAAAGTAAATTTATCAAATTCAAAAATTGGAAACTTTACTTTCTTGTAGATGCTGCGGCGATATTCAAATATTGCTTTGAAGAATGGTTAGACAAGCTGAAAGAACTAGTTTAGAAGCTATGATGGGTATTGAAGAAAAAAAAAGAAAAAGTTGAATTCACTTAGATCTATTCAATAGCAGTAGGTAATCGTTACGGTCGCTGAAGCGTTCATGATCCAGTTTGAATTTCAGACTCTAACTTCTATGCTTGAAGCGGGTAAAACTGGAAAAACTGCTGTCCCACTCGTTCCAATCTGTTTTTGCTGGTCATAATTAACGCCATATGATGAGTAGATTACCCGAGCGTAAATATTACCCGTCGATGTTTAAACTCGTGGAATTAGGCGTTGAGTGCCACGTGCCATTGGAAGGTTTATCGTTTGGTAAGCAGCTGGAATGGTACGATAAGCATTAAAATCCGATGTTTCTAACCCTCGCTAAAACTTTAAAGAACTAGCATGTCGAAAGACTCGATGAACGAACCGAAGTTTTTCCGTTTTTAGTGGTCACAGAGTATCGATGTCGTTTCTTCCCTCCTTGATAATGTTCAGCCTCGCGAGAGCTAGGTCCCTCTGCAGCACCTTTTCATGGAGGCGAGGATTCCTTGAATCACAGCATCCGTATTCGACCTGACGAGCCCACGTTGTTTAAGCTCAATGAATATCCTAGCTGGCTCGCCTTTCACCTTCGTATTTATCCGAGCTTTCACCTCATCCGCGCCTCTGGCCATTGGACTCACCTCCTCGGGGTTTCATCCCCTAA
>Ga0315280_10003924_pt1 | contig 22400 bp, 18 predicted proteins | sample YL17G06_40_MG_FD_203697 | JGI IMG/M metagenome (GOLD analysis project Ga0315280, IMG submission 203697) | Sediment microbial communities from Yellowstone Lake, YNP, Wyoming, USA - YL17G06_40 | ecosystem: Environmental > Aquatic > Freshwater > Lake > Sediment | place: USA: Wyoming | collected...
TCACTACCGCCGTCGAAGCTCATCTCGCCCACCAACCCGCGCCTTTATTGCTTTCCAGGGTATGAACGGTTACCCCAGGCCGGCTGGCAGTCGCTGCAACTGAGCCTTGGCGCCCCCGTACCTCCGAGCGTTGACCTGCGGCAGTTCGACGGGCCGCCGGGCTCACAGTTCGAGGTGGCCTTCCAGTGCTTTAAGCAGCGGCCTTTCGCCAACGGCATAAGCCCGGTCCGGCTCACGGGGCAATTGAGGACGCTTTGGGAAGGCCGGTTCGTCAAGGACGGGCAGGTGGTCAAACGGGTCGTCTATGCAGCACGGGTCGTGGGGCCCGTCGACCCTGCCCGGCAGTTCATGCCCCCTGCCGAGCCTGCGCTGCCCAAAGGGGAGCCCGTCCGGCCGCCTCGAAACCTTACGTTCCGCGGGCTGGATCTGAGCAATGCCCCCAAGTTGACCGACGCTGCCGTCTTGCACGATCTCGCGGTGGCAGGGAGGAATCATGCGATCAGGGCGCAAGGCGGACGGGTGACCGGATCCACGCAAACGGAACTTGTCTTCGAGACGGCGCCGGCCGACAAACCGGATGAGCGATTCGCTGTGTTTGAGGATCGGACGAAGAAGGTCTTCTACATCGAGGCCGTGTCACGGCAACCGGGTCCCGGCACCGGCATCAAGGTGGAGTATTTCGGGCCCTTCCCGGGTGATCCTCGCGAGAAGTTGAGCCTGCCGACGAGTAGCGTTGGCCGGTCCGCCGTCACGGTCCATGGTCGGTGACTGAGAACCCTGCCCGCCGCGGCCTGCGGCACGGCCGACGCCCAGTCGCCCAGCGCCTTGTCCGAGGCGAACTCCCAAATCTGGATCGACCGCAGAGGGGCAATCTTGGGCTTCGGTTCCGCATGTACTACAAGAACTATGGCCACTACCGTGACGCGAGGGAGATGGACGCCGCTTTGTCCGACGACCGGCGGGCCACCACCTGGACTGAGTGCCGCCGCTGCGAGCAAGCCTGCCCGAGCCGACTGGTGATCGTCGAGAAGCTGAAGGAGGCGTACGGGCGTCTGGCTTGACCGGTCTCCAAGGACTCATTCGGGCCGGGTAGCAAGCCGGGACCGGTTTTGCACCGAGAACCGGTAATCTTGGGCGGGCTTCCACGACATAATAATAGAAGCCGAGATCCTTGCTGTCCGGAGCCTTTGAGACCTGGCAGGAACCGACTTTGACCGACTGGGAATCGATCGTCCGCCGGCACGGGCCGATGGCGCTGGACACGGCGTGGCGGATCCTGGGCAGTGCCGGCGACACCGAGGACGCCGTGCAAGAGGCGTTCTTGGACGGGTTCCGCCTGCACCTGAAGCAGCGCGTCGACAATTGGGGGGCCATTTTGCGCCGCCTGGCCGCGCGCCGCGCCGTGGACGTGCTGCGCAAGCGGTCCAAAACGCGGCCGCTGGAGGTCGATCCCCCGGCGCCGGTTGGGGTCCAGCCCGAAGCGGTCGCCCTCGCGGCCGAGCTGGAGACGAGACTCCGAGAAGGAATTGCTGCCCTGCCGGCCCGCCAGGCCGAGGTTTTCTCGCTGTACTACTTTGGCGACCTGACCGGCGCCCAGATCGCGGCTGCGTTGAACATCAAGCCGGGCGCGGTGGCCGTTGCCTTGCACAAGGCGCGGAGCCGATTGCAGACCCGGCTCAACATCGAGGAGGATAGACGATGAATGCCCAACCGACAGACGACGACTCGCGGGAAAACCCACTTTTACGGAATGCACCGGAGGGGCTCCAAGGCGCTCTGCGGATCGCGGTCCAGCGGATCCGAGGCGTGCCGCGCCCGGCCGATCTCGGAGCGCAGCTCATCCAGCGCGCGGCACAGTGGCAGCGCGAATCCCCGCTCCTTGTCCGGCGGCGTGCTCCTTGGAGACTCTCAGTGGCGCTTGCGTCCGTTGCGGTGGCCGCTGCCCTAGTGGCCTTCTGGATCGGTCGGCAGCTCGGGCCGCACCCCTCGGCGCCGGTACCGGTCGCAGCCCAGCCGGACCAGGAGGTTGCCCTAGATACGCGGGAGGTTGCCGCGGATAGAGCGGCGTTGGCCGGTGGGCAGCAGGAGAAGAGCGTCGCGTCGCGAACCGTTGCCCAGAAGTCGGGATTGACCCCACGCATTGAGCGTGCACAGAAACGCGGCGCGTCGCGAACTGCAGACGGTGCGGCCGGCGAGATCGTCGCCCCTGGCCGCCCCGAGGAGCTTCCGACCGTCGGCCCCCAGGCCGGAGTGTATGCACAATATGTGTCCGTTCCCGACGTGGTCGTGGCCTCCAGCGCGCCGGTGTTTGTCATCGCGTGTGGCGATGGGCCCCAAAAACTGGGCGCGCACGGATCGTACAAATGGTCGGACCACTCGATCCAGGTCTGGAACTGGACCGAGGGCGACACGAGTCGTCAGCTCGAAGGGTCCGTGTCCGGCGCGATGGCCGTCTCGCCCGACGGGAAATGGATCGTAACGGGGGGCGGACGGAAGATCGATGCGGCCACGGGTAAGGCCGACCCGAACCCATTTGCGGACTTTCCCCACGGAGACGGGCGCGCGGTGAGTTTCTCTCCGGACGGGCGCAGGCTGGCCGTTTCCGTGAACATGGGAAATCACTTGGCGACCGTGTACGTGATCGACTTTCCGAGCGGGAGAAAGCGGTGCGAGATTCCCGGGCAATGGGGGTACGCGCTGCGGCCGCAAGTGGCGGCCTTCACGGCCGATGGCAGCCAGCTCGTGCTCATGGACAAAGACAAGTTCATACGCCGCTGGGATGCGGAGACGGGCAAGGGACTCCTCAAGTACGAGCCGGCGCGCTCGAACAGCATCGCGGCAATTGCCGTCTCGCCGGACGGGAAACTGCTGGCCTCGGCCGACGGGGAGGGCCACAACTACCTCTGGGAACTCCAGAGCGGCAGACTCTTGCGCCGGCTCGTGGCCAGGCAGGACCCCGACCACGATTCGTTGAGAAGGGTCTTCTCCTTCGCATTCTCGCCGGACGGAAAGCGGCTGGCCGGCGGGGGCCTCCAAAACCTCGTGGTCTGGAGCACCTCCAGCGGTCAGATCGAGCACGTCTTCCCGCGCTCTTCGGCCGGGACCGCGCACATCCGCTTCTCCGAGGACGGCAACAGGCTCACCACGGTCCATGAGGCCCACTTCGCCCGGCTTAAGGCGGACGACAAGGAGGAGGTATTCGTGTGGCCCACCGTGCGCGAGTGGGTTCTCGATAGAGAACGCGGCGTCACAGAGCGCCGCGGCATCGCAGGCGCGGTTCCCTGCCCCGATATGGCAGTCGCAGCGGACGCGCCGGTGCTCGTCTCCACCGGCGGCGATGAGCCCCTCAAACTGGGCGCAAGATCGCCCTACGATCCGAGGTGCAGAATCCACGTGTGGGACTGGAGCAAGAGCCCGCAGAGCCGGCCGCTCCCGGTGTTTCACAACGGGCGCATGGCCGTCTCGCCCGACGGGAAATGGATCGTCACCGGCGACGGCCGAAAGATCGACGCCTCCAGCGGCAAGGTCGAGCCCATGGAGAACTTCTTCAGGCACATCGACGGAATGGCGTTTTCGCCCGACGGCCGGACCCTCCTCTTGCTCGGCGTCGAGGAGGCGGCCCCGCGCCCGGATCCAAACCGCGTCGGCACCGCACGCGTGCTCGACTTCCCCAGCGCCAAGAAGCGGTTCGAGATCCCCGGTCAGTCGCCACACATCTTCGCCTGCACGTTCAGGGCCGACAGCAGCCAGTTCTTCTTGATGGGCAAGGACCGGTTCGTCCGCCGGTGGGATGCCAAGACCGGTAAGGAACTCGGCCGCTATGAGCCGGCATTCACCAACTCCATTAGCGCGATCGCCGTCTCGCCCCGGGCAGACCGGGTCGCGGCGGCCAGCTCCAATGGCGACACCTATCTCTGGGAGTTCGCCAGCGGCAGATTGCTCGGCAAGCTGACGGCCAATTTCCGATATAGCCCGAGAGTCCGCTCGCTCACCTTCTCGCCCGACGGGAAGCTGCTCGTCGGCGGCGCTTCTGGGACTCTGGTGCTGTGGGAGACGGACAGCGGGCGGGTCGTCCAGGAGCTACCGTGGGAGTCCGGCGCCGCGGTGCATCTCCGCTTCTCCAAGGATGGCAGGAATCTTGCGACGGTACACGAGTTCTACGGATCGGCCTATCCCACGGTGCAGGAGTGGGAGGTGGAGGCGATCGGGCGATAGATGTAGACGAAGTCCCACCGACTGATGGCCGATAGCTGATAACTCATGGCTGACTGCCTTCACAGCTGCACGTCGCGCTGGTCGGCCCCGCCTTTGGCGGATCGCACGCGAACCGTGTACGGCCCGTCGCCGCGCAGACAGCCAATCCAATCCGCCGTGCCATCCCGAACGAAGAACAGGTCCCCCTTGCCCAATCGCGCGAACTGGGCCAGTCCCTCCTTGCGGTCGGAGATCTTGAGCGTCTGGCCGCTGGCCAGATCGAGCACCACCTCGGCATCGCGAGTCTCAACCTCGGCGAGGTGGACCGTCTTGATCACCGTTTCCTTTGGCTGTCCGCGGTGTGCTGGGAAGGGGGTAGGCAGGCCGGAATCCGCCTCCCAACCGCCGCTCTGGGGCGCAACGGCCCGCTCCGGTCCCGTCGCTTGGATGAGCTTGTATCGGATCTTCAGCCCTTTGGGGTCGTCGGTGACGCCGATGACTTGCAGGACGCCCATGCCGCCTTCGCGAGTCCGAAAGCCGTAGAGCGCGGAGGGTCCGCGGCCTGCGCCGCCAACCATGAGAGCAGGTTGGTCCTTCGCATCCTTCACGGATGTGTTGGGTTCATCGCGCATCGCGGACGCAACGCGCGCGGGATCCACGTCATCCCACGACGCCCCATCGATCGCCGCTACCTGCAGATCGATGCCGAAAAGGAATCCTTCGCCGGCCTTGACCCCGGAAGCATCGATGCCTTCGCGCCGGGCCCACTGCAGCATCTCCATCGGCTTTCTCTGTCTGTCCACGTCCGCAGGCGGGGTATGTAGGACGCCTTTGTCCAGGTCGATGAACCAGTCCTTCCCCGCCCGGTCGTCGCTGACCACCCGCTCGATTGCCGGGCCGAATCCGGCGACCGCGGGCTGTTGGGCCGGCGCGGGGCTCTGCGCGCCGGTTTTCTGCACGAGCCCGCAACGGATCATGACGAAGTCGGGACCCTCGCTGGCTACAAGCGCAATCGCGCCTATCGCCCCCTCGCGGGTCTTGAAGTAGTACATCTTCACATCGCCTGCGCCAACGCCTCTTAGCGAGGAAGTCTCGGGCTTCAACCGCATGAGCATGGGGATTGCCTCGGGCGTAGGGGGTGAGCTGCCGGGGTTCGGCTCCTCCCATCTGACCGCGTCGAACAGCCAGATGGAAGGCCCCCTCTGCCAAAGCGGACTCTTTCTTAACCGGCTGATGAACAGGTCCATCCCTCGGTCTCGCATCTGCCGTGCCGTGTTCGCATCGATGCGACCGGTACTCTTCATCGTGCCCCGCTTGCCCGTATCCAAGTCGAACACCTCAACCAAGCCCTCGCCGGGGTCCTTGAGGGGTAGTCCGATCACCGGGCCGAACGAAACGCCAGAAAGCGGGCCCGCCTTGCCGGGCTTGGGCTCCGGCCGCGTGATTTCGGCGGCGGGCCCTTTGGCAAGCGTCAGCTCGATCCGCGTGATCCGCCCGTCGCGGACGGTGATCTCCTGCTGCCGCGGCTGGTGGCCCTCCAGATCCACGACGATCTGGTACTGGCCCGGCTGGCCGGGGAAGAGGCCGTCCGAAGTGCCCAGCGGTTTGCCGTCCAGGAGGATCTGGGCGCCGGAGGGCATCATGCGCACGTACAAGAGGGTTTGCGGGGCCCCGGCGGATTCGACTGGGGGCGCCATGACGCACAAGAGGGCGGCGGACAGAAGCGTCGCGTTCATCGAATTGACCTCCAAGGCAATTGGGACCGGATCGCGCGGACTGCACAGCGGGTTTTGGCGCGTACGACCTCCGTCCGCCCCCACAGAACGTCGCAGGTCAGGCGCGCTGTCAAGCGTCGCCTGCACCTGCTGGTTCGGCTTTGCTGCATCCTGCCACTACGACGAAAAGAAGCATGATTCCAGTTGCCAGGTTGGCCACGATGAGTGACTGGAGGTGCTCTTCAATTTCGTTTCCCATTTGAACTGGATTGGTCGCGATTGAGTCGTTGACAAACGTGATCTCGGCCTCACGGACTTCTCCGCTCTGCTTGTCTTTGAATGTGATGGTCACAGGAGCCAGCCGATGTTCGCGACCCGGGTTGATATGATCGCCATACACAACCGACCGCTGCACGAGGAAGGCAACAACACGTCCCGCCATCACGAGCAAGTACACTCCGACCGCAATCTTGGCTGAGGTTCTCATTTCGTTGACTTTCGCCGAACCTAGCGTTTGGCCCCAGAGGGTGCAACGGCAGGCCGATTGCCGCTACTAGGTCTATGCGCCGGGAAGCCGTTTTCGGCCGCGCTTCCTTGTGGATTCTCGGTTTCGGGTTAAGATCGAGGTTGGCCGACGAAGTGCCGCAGGGGGTGCGGCAGTGCAACTGCCGACCCAACAGGCATCCCGCTACTGACGAGCCAGACCCAAGCCACGCTCCTGGACCGACTCCGCAACGGGGCAGACCCGCTTGCGTGGGATGAATTCTTCCACCGCTACTGGCATCTGATCTACGCCTTCGCCAGGCACCGCGGCTGCTCCGACCATACGGCCGAGGAGATCGTGCAGGACGTGATGCTGCGGGTCTTCGAGCAGAAGGACGTCTTCCAGTACGATCCCCAGCGCGGCCGGTTCCGCGACTGGCTGGGGACGTTGGTCCGTAACAAGGTGGTGGAGCGTCGGCGCCGGGCGTCGGAGCGGGTCCGGGCCCAGAGAGGCGACGGCGACGACCGGCTCGCCCAGGCCGAAAGCGACGCTCCGACGCCCGACGCTGCTTGGGAAGCCGCCTTCGAGCGAGCCCTGCTGGTGACTTTGCTTGACGCGGTGCGGCGCGAAATGAACCCCCGGGACTACCTGGCCTTCAAGCTATTGGCGATCCAAGAGTTGCCCGGCGCCGCGGTCGCCAAGATCACCGGGCTGAGCCGCAACGCCGCCTACAAGGCCCGACGCCGCGCCCTCCAACGCCTGAGCGAGCTTGGGCAGCCGTATCGCGACCGCGGCCAACTCGCGGACTGGATCAAGCAGGCCCTCGGGTCGCTCCCTTCCCCGGCGGTCGAGCGCATCCTGACGACCGGTATCGAGAAAACCATGCGATCCCGATAGGAGTGTTCTGGCCGTGTCCGATCCTGCTGTGCCATCCGCATCCGGCGACGACGTGCGCCCCGAGATCCCGGACTTCGACCTCCTCCGGCCGATCGGCAAGGGCGGGTTTGGTCAGGTCTGGTTGGCGCGAAACCGGGCAACCGGCCAGCTTCGCGCCGTGAAAGTGATTCCCCTGCGGTCGGCGGGCGCTACGGACCCCGCCGGCCGCGAGATCACGTCGCTCGTGCGACTGGAGGCCAATCTGCGTCGGCGACATCCCAATCTCTTGTTGATCCATCACGTGGGGAAGACCACGGATCATCTGTTCTACGTCATGGATCTTGCGGACGACGTCTCCGGCGTCCCGGGCTCGGCGGAGGCGGGGTATCGGCCTGCCACCTTGGAGAGCCGGTTGGCCGGCGGACCGGTGCGCCCCCTACGCCCGGCAGCTCTTGGAGGGTTTAGCTTCGCTCCACGAGGCGGGCATGGTCCACCGCGACGTGAAACCGTCGAACTGCCTTTTCGTCGGGGGAGAGCTGAAGCTGGCCGATTTCGGTCTGTTGACGGAAGCCGGACCCCAGGTGTCGCGCGTCGGGACCCAGAAGTACATGCCACCGGACGGCCGCATGGACGCCCGCGCCGACGTGTACGCGGTCGGACTGGTGATCTACGAAATGACCACGGGGCTGCCGGCCGACAGCTTTCCGCGACTCGGTCAGCGGGCCGGCGAAATCGCCCGGTCGCCGCTTCTGTGTGTCCTGACTCGCCTCGCTTTAGGAGCTTGCCAGCCGGACCCACAGCAACGGTTTCAAGACGCCCGCGGGATGCTCGCGGAGCTACTGGCGCCGCAAGGACAGAGGGCCGTTCGACCAACTCGACGGAGACTCCGCATCGTGGCCGTGGCAGGAGCCATCCTTGTGGCGATCCTCGGGTCCGTGGTGGCCTGGTGGGCCACTCATCCGCCGCGCGTCCACGTGAACTTCGTCACCTACCCGTTTGAGGCGGAAATCTACCTGGACGGGGAAGTCTTGGCGGATGCCGACGGAGTCGCGTATCGGACCCCGTGTACCGTGGACGACCTGCCCGCCCGGGTCCACCAAGTGCTCTTCAAACACCGCGAGCGCGGCGAACTAGAGCACGGACCGGTCGATTTCAAAAGCAACCGCCGGGTCGTGGCCCGGTGGGGACCTCGGCCATAGAGTGGCGGGCGGGGTACGTTCGCGGTTGGGCGCTCCGCTTCTCCGGCGCGAGTTTTGTAAGAAACCGCTTCCCCGCATCGACTATTAGGGTGACCGAGCCAGCAGTCCGAGGGTACCCGAGATGACGGATTGGTCCCAAGTGGTCCGGCAGCACGGGCCAGTAGTCTGGAGAACTGCCTACCGGCTTCTGAACCATGAGGCCGACGCGAGCGACTGTTTTCAGGACACGTTTGTGTGCGTCCTGGAGCTATCGCGAGCGGGGGCGGTCCGCAACTGGCCGGGGTTGCTGAAGCGGGTTGCCACCGCCAGGGCGCTCGATCGCCTACGCCAGCGTTATCGCGAGGCAGTTCGGCTGACGCGGCTGCGCGACGAAGTCGAGGGGGCTGGCAAGGCAGCCGAGCCGAGTCGGCTCGCCGAGGAGGCGGAGCTGGCCGAGCATTTGCGCGGCGCGCTGGCCAAGAGAGACGCCCAACAGGCCGAGGTTTTCTGCCTTGCGTGCCTGGAGGGTCTCGACTATCGCCAGATCGCCAAGCAGATGGGAATCACGGTCAACGACGTGGGCGTGCTGCTGCACCGGGCGAAATCGAGGCTGCGGGAGCGGCTCCGGGCCCACGGCCCGGCGCCGGCGGGAGAACACTCTGCGAAGGAGACTCGGCCATGAGCCATCACGGCGAGAACGAACCAATCGACCGGCTGGAACAAGCGACCGAAGCGCTGCGCGGCGCGCCCGTGGCCGATGGTCCTCCTCCCCAAGTCGTGGCCGCCACCGTTCGAGCCCTACAATCCCTGAACAACTCGCCGGACGCTATCCGGCTCATTCAAAGGAGAAGTGTTATGTTTCGCGTTGCACGCTATGGCAGCCTTGTGGCCGCCGCCCTTCTGGCCGCCTTAGTCGCCGGCTGGCTATTATTCCCGGGCCGCATCGGCGGCACGAGTTTCGCCAGCGTCCTCGACAAGGTCAATCAGGCCAAGTCGGTCACCTGTCTGTTCAAGCAGGAGGTCGCTGGTACGGTGGAGCCCGTCCGGAAGCTGTACATCCGGGAGGACGCGATGCGCATGGAGGCGGCGGGCGTTCGGACTTTCGTTTTCGATGTGAAGCTGAGGAAGGCGATCGCTTTAGACGATCGCTCGAAGACCGTCGAGTTGCCCTCGCTTGAAAAGGGCGTGCGAATCCCAAACCCGCTTGAGCAGTTCCGCAAGCTAAAGCGGCAGGACGCCGAGCGGATCAGGGAGGAGATGCTGGACGGCCGCACGGTCGAAATCTACCGGCTGAAGAACGTTGATCTTTTTGAGATGAACTTGCAGGTCCAAGAGGGGGACACCGTCGAGGTGAAGCTCTGGGTCGATTCGCAGACGCAGCTCCCCGCGAAGCTCGTCGTCGCCTTTCCGAAGGTAGACTCCCACGACGCCCCAAGCCTCCCGATCCCCCGCTACCTGGAGTTTTCCGATTTCCGCTGGAATGAGAAGCTCGACCCGAGCCTCTTCAGCCTGGAAATCCCCAAAGGTTACACGCTCAAGAAGGCGGAATCGCCGCCGTCTAAGCCCCGCCAGCCAGAGCCGCCGAAGGTCTCCGCCGAGGCCCCCAAACCCGCCGAGGAGGAATCAATCCCCATCGACGCCCACTTCGATTTCTCCTTTGCGGAGGTGATCGAGAACGTGAACCGGACCAGCTCGGTCGAAGGGCAGGTCTTGGCGGAGGTTGAGAAAGATGCCGGCTTCGTCGGCAGGATACTGCGCGTCCAGGGAGATGTGGTCCGGCGGGAGATCCCCGACGGTCGCGTCGCGAACGCATACTCGCTCGTTGAGATCGCCGACGCGAAGGAGGGCAAGGCCATCCAGTTGCGCCCCAACGCCAAGACCGCCTATCGTTGGGACTTGAAAGGCCGGGAAACGCCCGGGCAGGACCTGGCATGGCGAAGCCCGGCCGCGCTGTTGCGCAACCTCAAGGGCGACGACGCAGAGTGGCTGCGGGCAGTCCGGTTCAAACGCCGCGGCTTCGAGCTCGCGGTGTATCGCCTCAAGAAGTTCGAGGTACCCGGAACCCCGATCGGGCGGGACGTGGACGCGGAGGTCCTCGTCTACGTCGAGGTGCTCAGCCGCTTGCCCGTGGAAATCCGCGTGAGCCTGTTTTCCCGAGGGACGCGGGAAGTCAAGGCCTGGTGCCGTTGGGAGCATCTGGAGTGGAACAAGGGGTTTGACCAGGCCCTTTTCCAGCTCGAAGTTCCCGAAGGCTACAAGGTGGTGGAAAGGGCGCCGACGGCGGATGAGAAGTACATGGGCCTCTAGGAGCCCGCGATACTGTCCGGCGAAAAGGAGCAGGCCCCGACGCCGCAAGCGCATGGCACGGGGGCTTGACGACGACTGTCGGAATGCGATACGACCGCATTCCGACAGTCGTCGTTTTCTTGTTCGGCCTCGACCCGCCGGAGGCTTTCCAGGAGCAGGAGCTCGCCGCGGCGGTGGACGCGATCCTGGCGGACTTGCCGGCAGACTGGCGAGGTGTTCGCGCTGCAGGTATGGCACCAGCTCAGCTAGGATGACGGCGGGCGGTGGTGTTGCTCCCGCACCAGGATGCCCCTTGAACAGGACGGACCGCTGTCGACCGAATGCCGATGTGGAGTTTGGCCATCAACCAGCCGTGGTGGCCGCACGGCGAGCGGCTCGTTTCCGGCGGCGACGGACCTGGGCTTCACGGGATTCTTCTTCCCGCTGCTCAAGTCGATCCTCGAAATGAGCAGCGATCCGGCAGCATGGCTTCCAGGGCGGCTGTGTCGTTGGGCGCAATCGCCGGAAGGCGGCGCAACACGTCCGTGAGGTACGGCTCTCGCGATGGGAGATGCGCTATGACCAAATTGAGACAATGGATGATTGCCGACATGAAGCTTCACGGGTTGGCCCCGGGAACGCAAGAAGTCTACTGCTGAATTCACTCTGCCTGGCCGCCCGCACAGGTGTGCGTTCGGTCGGTCCGACCATTCCAGTAACGGTGGTTTGATGGAACGTCCGGGTAAATGGATGAGATTGCGAGACGACGGCAAACGGCGCCGGGGAACCTCGCCGCGCTTCGCGGTTTAGTGTTCCACCGACTGGTTCGAAGATCTTTACTCGTCGAACATTTCGCCGTCAATAGCACCGCTGCAAATCCGTACCACCGGCCCCTTCATGATGGCGTCAAAACCCTCCGACAGCCGGATGGCGAGAGTGCCACCAAGCATGTGAACGTCGATCTCCGAATCGCAGAGCCCCAGTTTTCTCGCCACGGCCGCCGCCGCCGTGCTGCTGCTTCCAGACGCGAGAGTGTAGCCTGCGCCACGTTCCCAGATTTCGATCCGGATGTTTCGCTTGTCGATAACAGCCAGGAACTGCACGTTGGTGCGGTTAGGAAAACGGGCATCGTCCTCGATCAGAGGGCCATAGTGCCTCGCCATATCAGCCGTCGGCGCATCGCAGAGAACGACGCAGTGAGGATTGCCGATTGTTGCGGCACAGAACTCGAAGACGCGATCGCCGATTTGCATCTGCTCCCGAAGGACTTCCCTCGGACTTCCCGTTACGGGTATCTCCGTGCTGTCAAAACTGACCCTCCCCATCTCCACGGTCACATTTCGGCCATCCGGGTCAACTTGGCAGGTCACCACGCCTCCCAGAGTCTCAACGGTGAAGCGTTGTTGTCGTACGAATCCCTCATCCCACAGAAATCGCGAGAAGATGCGAAGTCCGTTTCCACTTTTCTCCGCCTCGCTGCCATCAGGATTGAAGATTCGGAGGCGGAAGTCGCACTTCCCGCTCTGGAGAGGGCCAAACAGGATGCCGTCCGATCCCACGCCGTAGTTGCGGTGACAGATCAATTCGACACGTCTCCGCTGCAGGTCGCTCGTCGAATCGGTCGCCAGGATCACGACGTAGTCATTCCCGAGGGCATGGTACTTGACGTATCTCATCATCTTCCTTGGATCTTGTCGGTCCCCCCCCAGTATAGCGAGTTGCTGCCGGGTGTCAAGATACGTTCCTTTGCTGGCACACGAGTCCCACCGCCGGACATCACGGGCTTGATTGGTGCCATGACCGTCTCGTTTTGCCGTCTCGCGAATCAACGTCCCGGTAAGCCATTATCGAGGTAAGCGTCCGCCAGATCCTACTTGCCAGATCGAGTATGCTTAAGTGCTGGGGTACCGCACTCTTGGGAGAGACGTGATGGGACGACCGCCGAGCGACCTGGATGACTATTTGGACTGGCAGGAACGGCTGGAGAGTCACAAGGCGAGCGGCTTACCCATAATCACCGCGTCGGCCCTGCTGAAGCTGGCCGAATGGTGGGAATCTCACGTAAATCTGGCCCAAGGAGAGCGTCATGTCCGGACAAGGAAGTCTGTCTGTCCCCCCCCGCGCCCTGCGGCAAAGGGCGTCATTCCGCTCGGCCAACTCTGGACTCAGCTAGCACCGGAAAGGCGGCAGCAGGCGCTGCGAATTCTGGCCTGTGTCGTCGCTCGGCAGCTCGTGCCGCTTCCAGGAAAGGAGGCGGACGATGCGCGGTGCCGCGACCATCTCCGCTCGCTGTAGGAAGGACAACGAATGGGGGCCAAAGTCACGGCGGTGTAATCTTGGTGTAACACTCGTCTCGCCTGCAAACCCTCCGTGGTGGTGGAAGGAAAAGCCGTCCCCACAAGAATGCCGGGCGTGGATGGGGTGGCTCCGAGCCAGCAGGAGCCGTCTCGTGTTGCGTCGGTGTTACGCCGCCATTTCAGGGCGGTTACCCAGCGATTCTGTTACACCGTGGTTACACGGGCATATAATGCCAACGAGAGAAGGGCTCACGACCATCTGCGCTAGCCGTGGGCGTAAGCCCACGGACGGAAGAAACGCAAGACCTGTTCCATTGCCCCGCGCAGCGGGGCGGGCGTCTCGTCGTTTCCAGCCAACACCGCCCCTTCGGGGCTTGCGATGATTTACGCGACCATTGCTTTCTTTCCGTGGGCTTGCGCCCACGGCTAGGCGCCTCGGCCCCTTCGGGGCCAGAGTGGATTAAGGAGGAGTGCATCATGCGAGTCATCATGGGTTGGCTCTACGGCCTGGTTGTTCTCGGGGCGGCGAGCCCTTCGGCGTGGGCCCAGCAAGCGCAGCCGCTGGGCGCGCCGGTCCGAGCGCTCTCCCGCCAACACCTGGCGGACTACAATTCGGAACTCCGCCGCGCGGACGGCGGCGTGGACGCGGACGCCATGGTGACGCGGCTTAAGGAGCTTGGCGTCACCACGTATTACTGGCTCGTCTGGCACGCGCGGACCGACTGGGACGACCTGAAGCTCTTTCTGCCTAAAGCGGCCGCGGCGGGCATCGACGTTTGGGTGTACCTGGTGCCGCCCTCGGAAAGCCCGCCGCAATACGGCGGCCAGTACTCCGAGCCCTTCCGCCTGGACTACGGCCGCTGGGCCGAGGAAATCGCTCGGCTCTCGCTCAAACACCCCAACCTGACGGCCTGGGTGATCGACGATTTCTACGCCAACCACCAGCTCTTCACGCCGCAGTACCTGCGCAAGATCCAGGTCCGGTCCAAACAGATCAACCCCCGGCTGGCCTTCCTGCCGCTCATGTACTTCGACGAGATCCAGCCGAAGTTCGCGGAGGATTACCGCGAGGTCATCGACGGCGTGGTCGTGGCCTATCTGCAGGACCGCGAGGAGATCGACCGGGCGTGGGCCATTCTCAACGATGCGGACGTCGCCCCGCCGGGCGAAATCGACTACCCGTGGAATGCTCCGTCGCGCGCGGGCGACTTCGCCATGGCCGGCCAGTCCGCCAAAGTCCTGCCGGCCGACCGGTACGTGGTCCAGTTCCGCGAGCTCGACAACTTCACGGGTCCGACGACCGGCTACCACTTCAAGCAACTGTTGGTCGACGGAGCCGCGGTGTGGGAGGAGGACGTGGCAGGCGGGACCGCCGGGTGGCACGACGTGGCCGTGGACGTGACGAAGCAGGTGCGCGGCAAGACGAGCGTCACCGTGGCGCTGCGGCTGCTGGACAAGAAGGGCGTGAGCAACTTCGGCGTGCGGTGGCGTCTGGGCCAACTGCGCGCGCAAGGCTTGCAGCTTGCGGCCGACTTGGGCGAGCCGCAGAAGTGGCACCTGAGCCGGCAGGGGGCGTTCGAGACCGGATTCGGCGTCGCGGCGAAGACCGGGCAGCGGCGTTTTCACATTCCCTTCCTCTCCATGACCGCGGCCGTCGAGTACGAGTTCCGTCAGCGACACGGCGAGCCCGCGACTCCGGAGCGCATGGCCGAGTGGCTCCGCATGTCGTTGCAGGCATGGAAGGACGGCAAGTGCGACGGCGTGGTCACCTACTGCCTGGACAAACGGCCGCAGAGCCGGACGTTTCCGCTTGTGCAGGAGTTGTTCCGCGAGTATCAGCGGGGCAAAAAACCCAATCCATGAAGCAATGATCAAGAGCACGAACGACAAAGCACTACGGAGGGAGAAACACAATGCTTGGGACGCTGCTGGTCGCAATAGCCGTAGGAATGGGCGTGGCCGCACTGGCGCCGGGGAGCGCGGGAGCCGAGAAGAGGCCCGAGGGAGTCCTCTTCAGCGAGGGCTTCGAGGACCAAGACCTCGCCAAGCGGGGCTGGTACGACGGGGGACAGTTCAGGATCGTCGGCGGGGCCCGGGCCGGCAAGGGCTGCATCGAGTACGAGTGGGCCGACGGCGCTACGAAGGTAAGCGGCTCGTCGCCCGTGCGGCGCCTGTTTGAGCCCACCGACGAGATCTACCTGCGCTTCTATCTCAGGCTCTCCAAAGGCTGGGGCTGGAGCGGCCAGAACTTCCACCCGCACCTGACGCACTTCCTGACCACGGAGAACCCGAAGTGGCACGGGCCCGCGGCCAGCCATCTCACGCTCTACATCGAGCCGGTCGGCGGCAAGCTGCGACTGGCCGCCCAGGACATCCAAAACTCCGATGCGCCCCACGGCCTGACCCAGGGACCGCTACGGGGCGGCTACAACGGGAAGCTCTACGACAGCAAGGAAGTGCTCTTCAACGACGACCAATGGCACTGCGTCGAGGCCCAGTTCAAGCTCAACACGCTGGACCTCAACAAGGATCGCCCCAACCCGGACGGCATCGTCCGCGGCTGGTTCGACGGAAGGCTTGTGGTCGATCGCAGCGACGTGATCCTCCGCTCGACCGATTTCCCCAAGATGAAGTTCAACCAGTTCCTGATGGCCCCTTACTTCGGGCCGGGGCTCTTGCCGCACGCCCAAAAACTCTGGATCGACGAGTTGGCGGTGGGCACCAAGCGCATCGGGGCTCTACCGGCGAGGAAGGCGCCGGGGCAGTGAGGGGTTGCCGGCGATTCCCGTCCCGCTGGCCGGCGACGACCCGGACGTGCCGCTGGACCTGCAAGCGGCCTTCACCACGACCTTCGACCGCGCCGGCTACGACTATTCCCTCGACTACCGCCGCCCGGTCGAGCCGCCCTTGGAACCCTCCGCTGCCGACTGGGTGCGATCGATCCTGCCGCAGTGAGGGCTATCGACAAGAGCGAGTCGGCCGGGATCACGGGTTTACGATCACTTCCCGAGCCGGGCCTCGAAAGAGCATGTCCAAGCGGTTCAGAACGTCTCTGCCCAAGATGCGGTCGTTTCCGGCAAAGTCCGCTTGCAGGCGGCACGGGTACTCCTGCCCGTCCAGCCGCACCCATACCTGAAAGGCGATCGTTCCGGCGGAACTGCCTCCGACGCCTCCCATCAGCCCGGGTATACCCTGCGCGGGCTCCAGTCGCAGCCGCTGGCAGTCCGCCCCGGGGCAGGGCGCTTGCGTCTGCTGCGGTGTCCGGAATGACCCGGTCCAGGAGCAGCCCCGGCGAGCCGCTGGTCCGACGGAACTCGACGCTGACGAGCGGAAGCGCTTCGCCGAAGTACGCGGTGTCGTACGCGAAGCGGGCCCGTCGCATGCGGCTCGATTCCTCCTCGTGTCCGACGCAGATCACGTACGGGTGTGGCGCTGACTTTTGGGCAGCGTGGAACACCTCAACGGGGCTCGTCCCGGACGCAATCACCGCACCGTCGGCAAAGCCGATCCACTGGCCTTGGTACTGGTTCAGCAAGCGATCGCGTGCCGCCCAGTACTCTGCCTCGTTCTTTCGCCAGTCCGGATGAATCTGCTGCGAGATTTCGGGGGGCAACGCGTCGGCCGGACTCTGCATACATCACCTCGATTTGGGTCGTCGGTTTACGCCCATGCTCTTACACCTTCGGCGTCTTCTCCGCCCGCAATCGCTCCTCAAGCCAAACGGCCTCCGCATCTGAAAGTGGCGGGGGCGGCGGGGGCTGGCGATAGTCAATGAGCCGCGCGTAAGCCCCGCGGTGATAGGCGGATGCCGCGACGGCGCCCAAGTCGAGCGGCACGTCCGGGTCGGGTTCCAAGAGCGGCACCGGCAGCACGAGGAGTCTCTCGTGCAACTGGATGGGCCAGACTTCGACCAAAGGGCGGCGGCCCACACGGCCAACCGTCACGTAATACGGCGCGGGCGGCACCGGTCGCTCCAGCGGCGGGCGCTGGCCGCCGCGCGACAGATCGATCTCGATCAAGTGCGCATCGCAACGCAAAAGCTCGCGCCGCTTGCGCAGGTAGTCGTGATACGCATCATGACCGGGGCGCTTGTTGACCGGCGACAGGACCTCAATCGCAGTGACAAGCCGCATCCCGCCTGTCTCACGTACCTCGACGGTGTACAGCCGCAAAGGCAGTTCCATCGGAACCGCACTCTCGACCGGCGCGGCGGTGAGAGCGGCCACGCCTCCACCCGCCTCTGCGAGGGGAGGCCGAGGCTGCCAGACGCCGACATCAGGTCGGACACTGTGCGTCTGGCCAATCTCCACGACCTCGTAAGTCACGCGCGGTGTCAACCGAGCGACGTATCGCGGCTGAAGCACCTGATTCAACTCAGCCGAGATCTCTTCCGCCAGCCGCCCGTGAAAATCGCTCCAGATTTCCGGGTCTTCGATGTACGGGTCCATGCCCGGGAAAGGCGATGGCATCGTCCTCACCTCCTTCGCCAGTTATTCTAGCCAGGGAGAAAGAAACAGTCAAAACGGGGGGCCGGCGCTGCCTGCCACGAGAGACCTTCCTCGCGTCTCGGCCGGCAGAACCGGCCCTACGACTGGTCTCTGGCCCGCGTCACCCAGCCGTAAAGCGCGGGCAGGACGAAGAGAGTCAGGAGCGTCGAGGAGACCAGCCCGCCGACGATCACCAAGGCCATGGGGTACTCGATTTCGTGTCCCGGCAGGTCGCCGCGGACCACCAGCGGCACCAAGGCCAAGGCGGTCGCCGAGGCGGTCATGAGGATGGGAACGAGCCGCTCTTTAGCCCCGCGGAGCAGATGCTCCAGCCCCGGCGATTGCCCTTCCGAAAGCCGCAGGTGCTCGTAGTGACTCACCATGAGGATCCCGTTGCGCACCACGATCCCGAAGACGGTAATCAGACCGACCAGGGAGCCCAGCGAGACGTGACTCCCGGAGAGCAGCACCGCCGCCACGCTCCCGATCCACGCCAGCGGCACGCTGAGCATCACGAGGAGCGTCAGCCGGATCGACTGGAAATCGAGATAGAGCAGGATGAAGATCCCCACCAGGGCCGCCGCTCCGAGAAGGACCAGACGGTTCACGGCCTCGCGCCGGGCCTCGTGCTCGCCGGCCAGCTCCAGATGGTAGCCGGCCGGAAGGCTCGACGCCCGATCAGCGAGCCGGGCCTCAACGTCCTCGACCACGCTCGCCACGTCCCGGTCCTCCGCGTTGAAGGTGACCAGGAGCCGCCGGCTTCCTCCCTCACGGTTGATCGCGTTGGGGGCATCGACGACGTCCACGTCGGCCACCGCGCGAAGGGGAATCTTGTCGCCGCCGGGCAGATCGATGAGCAGCTCACGCAGGGCAAGGGGATTGCGGCGGATCGCGGGGTCGGCACGGACCACCACGTCCACCACCGCGTCGCCTTCGTAGACCTGGCCCACTCGGGTCCCGCCCAACAGGGCCCGGATCATCTCGTGCAGTCCGCCCACCGAGAGCCCGTAGCGGGCTACGTCCTTCGGCCGCAAGAGGATCTCGACCTGCGGAACCTCGACCTGCTGCTCGACCTGAAGGTCGGCCACGCCGGGGACGTCTTGGATGGCCGCCCGGACGACCTCGGCCTGCGAGCGGAGCACGCCGAGATCGGGACCCGCGATGCGGATCACCACGTCGGCGGTGGTGCCGGTGAGCACCTCGTCGATCCGCTCGCGGAGGAACTGTTTGACCTGGAAGACGTAGCCGGGCATTTTCTCCAGGCTTTCCCGCACCTGGCCGACGACCTGATCGACGTCGGCGTCCTCCCGGATCACGATCCAGACCTCACTGGTCTCGGGCCCCCACGTGTCCTCGGAGAGTTCGGCACGGCCGATCTGCTGGGCGACGCTGAGGACGGCGGGGACCTCTGCGCGGAGGCGATCGGCCAGGCGGTTGCCCATACGCATGGACTCGCCCAGCGAGCTGTCGGGCATTCCGCGCATGAAGACCTGGAAGTTTGCCTCGCGGAAGTCGGGCAGGAACTGGCCGCCCAGGTGCGGGACGACTGCCAGGGCCGCCACGAAGAGGAGCAGGGCGAAAGCCACGGTCCAGCGGGGATGGCGAAGCACGCCGGAGAGGAGCTTGCCGTAGGCCCCCTTCAGGCCGGCGATCCACGGAGGCTCGTGGCCTCGATCCGAGCGGGCCCTCGGCAAGAGGGCCAGGCAGAGCGCCGGGGTGACGGTCACCGCCACCACCAGCGAGACCAGGATCGCCGTAACGTAGGCGAATCCCAGCGGCCGGAAGAACTTCCCGCCAAGTCCCCCGAGGAAGAAGACCGGCACGAAGACCAGGACCACGATGAAACTGGCATAGACCACGGCCCCGCGGACTTCGCAGGAGGCATCGAGGATCACCTGGAAGGCCGGGCGGGGCTCCTGGCGGCGGCGGTTCTCGCGGAGACGGCGCAGCACGTTTTCCACGTCCACGATGGCGTCGTCCACCACCTCACCCAGCGCGATGGCCAATCCGCCCAAGGTCATCGTGTTGAGCGACGCCCCGAAGCCGCGGAGGATCACCACGGCTCCCAAGAGCGACAGCGGGATAGCCGACAAGCTGATCACCACCGTCCGCCACTGGAAGAGGAAGGCGATCAAGATCAGCGTCACCAGCCCGCAGCCCCAAAGGATGGCCACGTTCAGGTTCCCAATGGCCCGTTGGATGAAGCTGGCCTGGCGGAACAGTTGGGGGTGCACTTGGGCGCCCTTGGGCAAGGCGGGCTTCAGCTCTTCGAGGGCTTGCTGCACCGCTTCCGTGACGCCGAGGGTATTGAAGTAGGGCTGCTTGTGGACGATGAGGACCACGCCCGGCCGGCCGTTGACCGTGGCGTCGCCGGGCTTGTCGGCGGCCCCGGCGGTCACTTCGGCAACTTGTCCGAGCGTGACCACCCGGCCGGCTTGGACCAGCACGGGGGCCGCGGCCAGCTCGGCGGCCGACTCGATGCGGGTCCGCTGCCGGATGGGCAATCGCTGATTGGCGGTGTCGAAGAAGCCCGCCCCGCCGAAGCCCGTCGCCTCGCGGGCGGCCGCTACGACCTGCTGGACCGAGAGTCCGAACTGTTGGAGCCGCCGCGGAACGAGCCGGACCTGGTACTGTTTCACTTCCCCGCCGAAGACCTCGACGTGGGCCACCCCGCGCACGCTTTGCAGCCGGATGCGAAAGGTGCGCTCGGCGAAGGTCCTCAACTGCGTGGCGGGAACCGTGTCCGAAGTCAGGCCGATCATCAGCAGCCGGCTGGTGGAGGCGGTCAAGGGGCCCATGCGCGGCGGCTCGACCCCTTGCGGCAGTCGCGGGGCGACCTCGGCGAGCCGCTCGTTGACCGCCTGGCGGGCCTGGAGAACGTCCGCTCCCTCGTCGAAAATCGCCGTGATCGCCGAGAGCCCCGGGATGGACGAGGACCGCAGCGTCTCCAGGCGGTAGACGCCGCCGAGGGCCGCCTCGACGGGCAGCGTCACCAGGCGCTCCACCTCTTCGGCCGACAGCCCGGGGGCCTCGGTCTGCACGATGATCATCCCCGGGGCGAACTCGGGGAAGATGTCCCATGGGGCTTCGCGCAGCGCCAGGCCGCCGCCGGCCAGCAAGACGGCTGCCAGCAGCACGACCACCAGGCGGAAGCGGAGGGCGAAGGAAATCAGGCCGCGGAGCATGGATGTCTCAGTCTTCCCCCGCCGGGATCGTCCCCTTGAACTCCTCGCCGCGGAGGGCCTCCGCGCCGACGGCGACCACTTCCTCGCCTTCGGACAAGCCGCGCTCGACGACAAAGCCGTCGCCGGACGGCGGCCCGAGTTCCAGTCGCCGCTGGACGAACGAGTCGTCCCCGGCCTTCACGTAGCAATAGGCCCGGTTCGCTCCTTCCCAAAGGACCGCCGAAGCGGGCACGATAACCCGCTCCGCCTTGCTCCCCAGGTAGAGCGTCGCCGTGACCGCTTGCCCAGGATAATAGCGCCCGGCCGGGTTCTCCATTCCGTAGACCAACTCGACCGTCCGCTGCCCGACGGCGGCTGAACGGGGAACCTGGATCGGCGTGGCGAGGACTGACTCGTGCGAGTCGGGCGCGGCGACGCGGACCTGGGCCACCGGGTCGATCCGCCCAAGGTCTCCCTCAAAGACCGGCACGCGCACCCAAAGCGACGACCAGTCGGCCACGGTCCACAGAGGATCGCCCGCGGCCACGTGCTGGCCGGCGGCCACGTGGCTGGCGGTCACCCGGCCGCTGATGGGGCTGGGAACGGAAAGGGGCATGGTTGCCGTGCTCCGGGAGGCGTCGGGCTGCGCCTCGGATAAGGCGTGACGCTTCTTCTCGGCCTCCTCGTAAGCCACGGCCGACCGTTCCAATGCCTCTTCCAGATCGGCGATTCTGCTGGCGGGAACGGTTCCCGGGGCGCTCTTGAGGCGATTCAGTTGGGCCTGCGCAAACCGCGCGGCCACCTGGGCTTGCTTGGCCGCCTGCTCCGCCTCCGCGCTGGAAGACGCCAGTTGGGCCGTCGCGGACGCCAGTTGGGCACGGTCCTGGGGCGAAAGGAAGACGTCCAGGGAAGCCAGCGGCTCGCGTGCGGCCGCCGCGTCGCCCGGCCTCGGCCCGGCCTGCCGCAAGCCCGGCCGCACGATCCCGGCCAAGGGCGCCCGGACCACCACCTCGCGGCCAGGCACGGCCGCCAACCAGCCCGTGATTTCGAGGCTGTCGCGCACCGCTTGACGCGCGACCTTGACCGAGACCAGGCCCGCCGTTTTCTGGGCCGCCTCAGACAGCTTCACGACGCCTTCGATCGCCTGCGGCGGGGCCTGCTCGGCTCGCCGCCCCTCCTCTCCCGGGCGACAGCCGGAAAGGGCCAGCAGCGCGGCGGCAGCGCACCATAGCAGGGAAACTCCGCGGGGCACCGGACCACTCCTCGACGCAAAAGCTTGCCTAACCCGATTATATCTCACCGGGGGGCCACTATCTCGAAATCCTCACCGGATTCGGGTATCTTTGCCGCTATGACCACAAGCCGCAGCCGCACCAAGCCGTCCGAACGCCTCCTGAAGGTCCTGGCGCCCTACGACCAGGTCTTCGTGGTGACACACGACAATCCGGACCCGGACGCCGTGGCCACCGGCTGGGCGATCGCCTTGCTCATCCAGGAGAGGCTCGGCAAGAAGGCACGCCTGCTGGGCTGCGGCGACATTATCCGCGCCGAAAACCGGCACATGGTGAAGCTCCTGGAGCCGCCGATCGAGTTGGTCCGCGAGCTGGAGGTCCCGGCCAATGCGGCCGTGCTCCTGGTGGACTGCCAGTCGCGCAGCCAGCAGCACGTCTTCCGGGCGGACGAGGCGCCGCTGGTGGCGGTGATCGACCATCACGAGCG
>Ga0315280_10003925_pt1 | contig 22400 bp, 23 predicted proteins | sample YL17G06_40_MG_FD_203697 | JGI IMG/M metagenome (GOLD analysis project Ga0315280, IMG submission 203697) | Sediment microbial communities from Yellowstone Lake, YNP, Wyoming, USA - YL17G06_40 | ecosystem: Environmental > Aquatic > Freshwater > Lake > Sediment | place: USA: Wyoming | collected...
CCTTGCGCGCCAACTGGTTCTTGTATATCATGGAATTACTTCTATTACTGAGATAGAAAAACACTTGTCTAAGGGGGAAAGTGGCATGAAAAAAGTGACAACCATTATCTGCCTGCTTCTCATTATAGCACCGTTGGGGCTGTTGGCGGAAAGCCTGGGGGATTGGAAGGCCGGATATGGTGATTGGAAGATCGTCGACGGCAGGCTGACCCAGACGAGCCTGAAAGCCGGTATGGCCATGGCCAATCTGCCGGTGCCCCAGTCCGGCGTCATGCAGTATGAGTTTGAGGGCCGGTACATCGACGGCCTCCAGGATCAATACGGCGGCTTCGGTATCCATATCTTCGTCGATCGGCCCCTGGGAAAAAAGAGCTGGGGAAGCGGACACTCGTATCTGCTCTGGCTCACCTACGATCCTAAGGCTTACGGCGGTTCAGGCCTCTACGCCCAGGCCTACAAGAGCACGGGCCACTCGGTGATGGGCTTGATGCACAAGGGCAACGACTACCAGATACCCGCCGAGATCTTAAAGGGCATCGACGTCAACAACCTGGGCAAGTATTTCCTGCCCGTCAAAATCGTGGTGGACACCAATACGGGCTCGGTCAAGGTTTATGACCCCTTGCGGGCGAACTACTACTATAGGTTCACCCTGGGCGGTCCGCTCGGAAAGGGCGGTTTCATCGGCCTGAGGACCAACAGCCTAGCCGGAAACTTCAGCAACATCAAAGTAACCAGGCTGGAGTAGTTTCCATCTGCTAAGCTTTAAAACTCGCTCTCCAGGGGGGAAGCTCCCTGGAGAGTTCCTCTTCATTCACCTATAGGGATAGCCCTTTTTTCGATTTCCCGTTACACTACCCCGCAAAACCGAAAGGCTGAACATCAATGCGAAGGGAGTGTAACGGGCAGCGATGAGGATCATGAAGTTCGGCGCCTCCCTTTTGACGGACGGCGGGAACTGGGAGCGCATCGGCCGCGTCGTGGCCGCAGCCAGGCGGGAGCAGGAGGTGGGGGTTATCCTTTCCGCCCGGGAAGGGGCCCTTGACGCTCTGGCCGACATGGCCTCCCAGGCGGAAAAGGGACAGGGGAGCTACCTGGAAGCCATCAACCGGATGCGGGGAAAGCATCTAGAAACGGTGCGGCGCCTTTTCCCGCCCAAGGAGCAGGCCGGGGTGATCACGCCCATCCAGATTCTGCTCAACGATCTTGAAGATATCCTCCACGGCGTGCAGCTCATCATGGAATGCTCCCCCCGTACCCTGGACATGCTCTTAAGTTTCGGGCCCCGCTTGAGCTGCATCCTCTTTACCCGCTATCTGCGCCTGCTGGGACTGGAGGCGCAGATGCCGGAAGCCAGGGCTCTGATTCAGACCGACCAGAGCTTTGGCGGCGCCCAGGTCGATTTCCCCCCCACCTATGCCCGCATCCGGGAGGAGTTATCCAGGCTAAAGGGCATTCCGGTCATGCCCGGGGGCGCGGCCGCCACCGCCGCAGGGGTGGCCACGACCCTGGGCAGGAACGGCTCCGATTATACCGCCTGCCTGGTGGGCGCGGCGGTGGAGGCGGAACGCATCGAGATCTGGACCGGAAGCGACGGAGTCGCCAGCGCGGACCCCGCCCAGGTGCCGGAGGCATTCGTCGTCCAGCAACTCTCCTATGCCGAGGCCATGGAGCTCTCCTACTTCGGCGCCAGGATGCTCCATCCCTTGACCATGATTCCGGCGGCGGAGAAAGGGGTGCCCATTCAGATCCGCAACCTGTTCAAGCCGGAGTTGCCGGGCACGCTGATCTCGAGCCGGATACCCCAACGGGCCCATTTTATCAGCGGGATCGCTTCGATCGATCGGGTTGCCCTGGTAAACATCGAGGGAGCTGGAATGGTGGGCATCCCCGGCATCGCCGCCCGCATCTTCAAGGCTTTGGCCGCCGCGGCGGTGAACGTCATGATGATCTCCCAGGCCTCTTCCGAGCACACCATCTGCCTGGTCTTCCGCCAGGAGGAAGCGGACAGGGCCCTGCGGGCGCTGGAGCAGGAGCTCGTCCGGGAGCTGGAGTCCCGCCGCGTTCAGAGCTTCGATCTGCGGGACGACCTGGCCATCGTGGCCATTATCGGCGAGAAGATGAGGGGCACGCCAGGCATAGCGGGCCGCCTGTTCAGCTGTCTGGGCCAGGCGGAGGTCAATGTCCTGGCCATCGCCCAGGGCTCCTCGGAGAGAAACATCTCTCTGGTGGTCGAGAGGCGGGACATGGGCAAGGCGCTGCAGACCATCCACCGCGCTTTTCTAGGAAAGGCGGACTCATGAGCGCGGCGGAGAGTGTGAAGGTCTTTGCCCCTGCCACGGTCGCCAATGTGGCTTCGGGTTTCGACGTGCTGGGCTTCGCCCTGGAAAGGCCGGGCGATTTGGTGGAGCTGCGCAGGAAGGAGGAGCGCCGCGTCACTATCCTCTCCATCGATGGCGATGGGGGCAGGCTGCCCCTGGAGGTGGAAAGGAACACGGCCGGGGTGGCGGCCCTCTCCTTCCTGGAGGCGATCAACTTTCCCTTCGGCTTGGACATCGTGTTACACAAGCAGATGCCCCTGAGCTCCGGGCTGGGCAGCTCGGCGGCCAGCTCAGTGGCCGCTGTTTTCGGGGCCAACCTGCTGGCCGGCAGTCCCCTGGAGAAGAGGCAACTGCTGCCCTTCACCCTGAAGGCGGAAGAGGCGGCCTGCGGCACCGCCCACGCGGACAACGCGGCCCCCGCCCTCCTGGGAGGCTTCATCCTGATTCGCAGCTATGAGCCTCTGGATGTGGTCCGGCTCCCTGTGCCCGATGGACTGGCCGCGGCGGTGGCGCATCCCAACACGGAGGTGAAGACCGAGGATGCCCGGCGCATCCTCAAAAAAGAGCTGCGCCTGACCGATGCCGTGAGGCAATGGGGCAACCTGGCCGCCCTGGTGGCGGCCTTGTACGAGGGAGATCTGCAACTTCTGGGCCGTTCTCTCCAGGACGTGGTGGCCGAGCCGAGGAGGGCCCTGCTAATCCCCGGTTTCTCCGGGGTGAAGAGCGCCGCCCTGGACAGCGGCGCCCTCGGCAGCTCGATTTCCGGCTCCGGGCCCTCGGTGTTCTCCCTCTGCCCCTGCCTGGAGGTGGCCGGGAGGGTGGGAGCGGCCATGCAGGAGGCCTTCCGCAGGGCCGGCCTGGAGAGCGATCTCTACGTCTCGCGGATCAACTCCGTCGGCCCCGTGGTGGTACTGTAGTAGGGCGGAGGGATGAGGTTCGTCAGCACCCGGGGAGGGGAGGAGGTTTCCTTCAGGGAAGCCATCTTCGCGGGGCTGGCCCCGAACGGGGGCCTCTACGTTCCCGCCGGGAGTCTTGACCTGCGGGGCCTGTTCGCCTCTTTCAACCGGGGCACCGCTTTCAGGCAGATAGCCGCCGAGGTCAGCCTCAGGCTCCTGGCTGACGAGCTAGGCAGCCGGGAGATCGAGCGCATCGTGGAGGGCGCCTTCGGCTTCGCCCCCGCGCTGAGAAGCCTGGGGGACGGAAGGCACCTGCTGGAGCTCTTCCACGGGCCGACCGCCGCCTTCAAGGATTTCGGCGCCTCCTTTCTGGCGGCGGCCATGGAGGAGTTCCTGGGACAGGAGGAGCGCCGCGCCCTCATCCTGGTGGCCACCTCCGGCGATACCGGCGGCGCCGTGGCCCGGGCCTTTTTCCGCAAGAGGAACATCCGCGTAGTCATCCTCTATCCCTCCGGACGGGTCAGCTCTCTTCAGGAGCAGCAGCTGACCACTCTGGGAGAGAATATCACCGCCCTGGAGGTGAGGGGAAGCTTCGACGACTGCCAGAGGTTGGTGAAGCAGGCTTTCATGGATCCCGTCCTCAAGCGTGACCTCGCCCTCACCTCGGCCAATTCGATCAACCTGGGGCGCCTCATTCCCCAGTCCTATTACTACATCTACGCCTGGGCCCAGCTGCGCTCGGGACCGGGAGAGAAGGTGATTTTTTGCGTGCCCAGCGGCAACTTCGGCAACCTCACCGCGGGGGTCTACTCCTGGCAATGGGGGCTGCCCGTCTCGGCCTTCATCGCCGCCACCAACCTCAATGATGCAGTGCCCCGGTACCTGGCCAGCGGCCGCTTCCGGCCCCGGCCCTCTCGCCGCACCCTTTCCAATGCCATGGATGTGGGCAACCCCAGCAACTTCGAGCGCCTGGCCGCCCTGTTTCGGCAGGACAGCCGCGCCATGGCCGCCCTGATCCGCGGCGAGCGGGTGACGGACAGGCAGACGCGGCGGATGATCCGCAAGGCATACCTGCGGGACGGGGTGGTGGTGGATCCCCATACGGCAGTGGGCCTGGAGGCGGTGGAAAGGTTACAACGGCGCTCGCCTCGGGGCGCTGACCCCATCGTGATCCTGGCCACGGCGCATCCGGGAAAGTTCAGGGAAATCGTGGAACCGCAAACAAGGCGGTCCGTGGAGCTACCCGAGACTCTGCGGGAATCCCAGGGGCTCCCCAAGCGCTCCGTGCCCATCGGCGCCACTTTCGCAGAACTCGCCGCTTTTCTGCGCCGCAGCTACTCCTGCCTGTAAAAGGCCAGCGCCCGCTCCTCGAAACCCCGCCGGGTCTGCTTCCGTCCGTCGCTGCGGCGGTAGGGATTGGACCTGTGCTTGAGAAAGCTGCGGTAGATGCGGCAGGCGTCGTAGTAGCCGGCCGGGCTCCTGTAAGAGGCGCAGAGATCGGCGCGGTACAGCTCCAGGAGCAGGGGGAAGAGGGCCGAGCTCATGATCCTTTCGGTGCGGTAGACGGGCATGCGCTTCAGCGCCGCCGGCATCATATGGTAGCGCACCAGGTAGGTCACTCCCTGGACTATCTCCTGGCTGAAGTCCAGGCGTCTCAGGAAGCGGTAGGCGATCTCGGCGCCCAGCTCGGCGTGCCCGTCGAAGGGCTTCTCCGCCGTGCCGGTGGCGGAAGGCTTGCCCACGTCATGCAGGAGCAGGGCGAGGGAAAGGGTCAGGTCGCTCGCCTTGCGGTACTTGAAGGTCTCCAGGGTGTGCACCCAGGCGTTTCCTTCCGGATGATGCTCCTTGCTCTGGGGGATGGAGGACATGGTGTGCAGCTCGGGCAAGAAAGCCTCCACGAAGCCCGAGGCGTACAGGAGGGAGAGCCCCTTTTCCGGATGCCGGCCCAGGAGGATCCCGGCCAGGAGGCGGCGCTGGAACTCCCGGGAGGGCTCGGAGGGCGGGAGAGGGGAAGGCACGGCGCTGGGGGGCAGCTCGTAATGGTAGCGGGAAACGATCTTCGCTGCCTCGGAGAGCCGGATCAGGGGATCGTCGGGCCCGGGTTTCAGCTGCAGCTCTTTCAGGCGCAAGTGGGGGTAGATACCCTTCGGATCCAGGAAGCAACCCCCGTCCGGATCGTAGAGGAGCTCCTGGACGGTGAAAAGGACGGGAGGGGGGGACTCGAGCTCATCGTAACAGCGGAAGATGACCTCCACCTCCCCATAGCTCAGCGAAGCGTCCTCCAGGGGGGAGGCGGAAAAGCGCAGGGCCTCGAAAGCCTTGACCAGCTCAACCAGGGAGGCATCGGTGAGCAGGTAGAGGTTTCCCGGCTCGCGGATGCCGAAATAGCGGTCCAGGGCGGAGAAGCTGCAGTAGTAAAAGTGGCAGCCCGATTCTTTCAGGATGGCGGCAGGATTCTGCATCCCTTACCCCTCTGCGCCTAGAATACTCTTTAAAAGGCCGGAAGTCTACCGGGACCGCTCCCGTTTCTCGATGCGGTTGAAGCCCGTGTAGGGCCGCAGCCTTTCGGGGATGGTCACGGAGCCATCCTGCTCCTGGAAGTTCTCCAGGATGGCGATCAGGGTGCGGGGAACGGCCACGGCAGTGCCATTGAGCATGTGGACGAAGGAGTTCTTCCCCTCCTCCTTGAAGCGGATCCCCAGCCGTCTTGCCTGGTAGTCGGTGCAGTTGGAAGCGCTGGTGATCTCTCCCCATTCGCCCCCCTCGCCCCGGCCGGGCATCCAGGCTTCCAGGTCGAACTTGCGGTAGGCGGGCCCGCCCAGCTCTCCGCTGCAGGTGTCTACCACCCGGTAGGCAATGCCCAGTCCCCGGTAGATCCTCTCCTCCAGCTCCAACAGGTAGGCGTGGAGGGCTTCAGCCTGGGCGGGGCGGCAGAGGATGAACATTTCCAGCTTGGTGAACTGGTGCACCCGGTACAGTCCCTTGGAGTACTGACCGGCGGCTCCGGCCTCCTTGCGGAAGCAGTGGGAAAGACCTGCCAGCTTGATGGGCAGCTGCTCGGCTAGCAGGATCTGGCCGGCGTAATAACCGCCGAGGGTGATCTCCGCCGTACCGATCAGGCAGGTTCCTGTTCCCTCGAGGCTGTAGATGTTCGACTCCGGCCCCCGGGGGCTGAAGCCGATCCCCTCCACGATGGCCTCCTGGGCGATGTCCGGGGTGATGGTGAGGGTGAACCCCTCCGCCTGGAGCAGGTCGAGGGCGTAGCGCAGGAGGGCCAGCTCCAGCAGCACGGCCTCGTTCTTGAGGTAGTAGAACTTCTGCCCGCTGACCCGGGCGGCGGCCTCGAAATCCAACAGCCCCAGGGCCAGGGCGATCTCCAGATGGTCCTTGGCTTTAAAGGGAAAGGAGGGGATAGTGCCCCAGCGTTTGAGCTCCCGGTTATTCGCCTCACCGTTGCCTATGGGAACTTGCGGATGGGTGAGATTGGGGATGCGCAGAGCTTCCCCGCAGAGCTCCTCTTCCACCTGGACCAAGGACTGCTCCAGGGCCGCGATCTCCTGCTTGAGCCTCTTGCCCTCCTCCACCAGCGCCGCCCGCTCCTGCGGGGAGAGCTTGCCCTTCATCTTCTCGGCGTTCTCGTTCCGCCGCTGGCGCAGGGATTCGCTCGCCTTCAGGATACGGTTGCGCTCATCGAAGCGGCGCACGACCCCTTCGGGATCGGCGCTGGAGTTCCTGTTGCGGGTGTTCGCCAGGACCAGGGGCAGATTGTCGCGAATGAACTTGAGGTCGAGCATGGGGATGATGATACTCGAGTCTACCGGCTCTGACAACATCCCGATTTGCAGAGCGTGCAGCCCACCAGGTGAAGGTGCCTCTTGGCCCCTCGCTGCCACATGCGGCCGAGGACAAAGGCGTCCGCGGGCAGAGCTTACTGGCAAACCGGACAGCGGCGGACCACTCCCTCGCGAACCGGATAGCAGTAGGGGCAGCCCAGGAGGTGGATCAGCTGTTCCTGCGGGCCCTCGTAGACCCGGGAGTGCAGCCTTTCTTTCCCTTCAAGCGCGGCCCCGCAGAGGGGGCAGGGAGGCTTTGCCCTGTGGCCGGCAGCCGGCCCGGGCCTCCCTTTTTCCTGCCTTCCCAGGGTGAGGCCTGCCAGAACGGCGAGAATAAGGGCAATAGAGATGATCACAATAAAACTCACCCTCGGCCTCTCCGGCTTCTCGTTTGAGCAGGGACTCGGGAACGGCTCAGACCCGCCCTGGGGCGCTAGCGGCCCTCGTCAGTGTTTGTTCCCCCTGGGGCCGTGGGTGGGCTTGCCGAAGGTTCCGTGCAGGAACTTGCCCTCACAGCGTAAGAGCGTGCGGGTCTCTTCTTTCTGTCCGCGATTTTTCTTGAGGATATCCCTTTTTTGGAGTTTCTTCATATATGTCCACCCCCTAGTAAAGCTAATACGCTTTTAAATGGTTGGCAATATGGACTTTTGGGAGTAGAGTGAGCCCAGTGTCCCAGTTATATGTGGTCGCTACGCCGATCGGAAACCTGGAGGACATCACCCAACGAGCCTTACGCATCCTGGGCGAGGTGGATGCGGTGGCCTGCGAGGACACCCGGCGGACTCTGAAGCTTCTGAGTCGCTACCAACTGCGCAAGCCTCTGGTGAGCTTCCACTCCCACAACCAGGAGAGAGCAGCGGAGCAGATTCTGCGCCTGCTCGAAGAGGGCAAGAACGTGGCCCTGGTCAGCGATGGGGGGACTCCGGGGCTCTCTGATCCCGGCGGCACCTTGGTACGGGCGGCCAGGGAAAGGGGCCACCTCGTGGTCCCGGTGCCCGGACCGTCGGCCTTCGCCGCCCTGGTCAGCGCGGCGGGTTGTCCCTCTACCGGCTTGCTCTTCGCCGGTTTCCTCCCCCCCAAGACGGGTAAGAGGAGGAAATGGCTGGCCGAGCACCTGGCCTGGGAGGGCGGGATCGTGTTGTACGAGTCCCCCCATCGCATCCTGAGGCTCCTGGAGGAGCTCAAGGAGCTGGCCCCGCAGCGAAAGCTTCTGATAGGCAGGGAGATGACCAAAGCCCACGAGGAGTTTCTCGAAGGAATTCCTGAAAAACTCTTGACTGAGCTCTCCGGAAGAGCGAGAATGTTGGGTGAGTTCTCCGTTCTGGTCATGCCCGAGAAAAAGTTTTAAGTTCCGCAGGGGGCTTGACGATACTGGAGAATGAAAGGAAGGCTCTGTGATGACCATTGAGAGAATCGGCCCCAGCGATCCGGTTCAGAATGTCAAGAAATCGGGGAAAAGCGATAAACCGGGCCGGAGCGCGGGTGCGGACTCGATCAGCCTATCCGAGGAGGCCAAGTCCAAGGCCGAAGTCTACCAGGCTACCGAGATGGTAAAAAACGCGCCGGATATCCGCTGGGAACGGGTGGAAGAGGTCAAGAAAAAGCTCCAGGATCCTTCCTACATCTCGGAAAAGGTCATCAGCGAAGTGGCGGACAAGATCCTTGACCTGTTCGGAATTTCTTGAGCGCGATCCAGAGGGTTATACTGCGGCGGAGGGTCCTCCTTGATTCTCCGCCTTTTCTTTTTCTAAGGAGATGAGATGCCGGACATTTCCTTCGTTCTGCCTACCGAAATCAAGTTCGGTTTGGATGTGATCAACAGAATCGGCGCCACCGTGGCGGGGTACGGGGAGCGGGTGCTCCTGGTTACGGAGGCCATCCTTTACGAGAGCAAGACCATCGAAAGGATCCAGAGCCTCTTCGAGAAGAAGGGCATCCAGTACCTGATCTTCGACGAGGTGGTGCCGAATGCCACCAGCCAAGCGGTGGACGACGGGGTGAACCTTGCCCGGGGCTCCCATACCGAGGTGGTGGTCGGGCTGGGAGGGGTGAGGGCCCTTTCCGTGGCCAAGGGGATCGCCATGGTGACCCCGACGGCCAGCGAGATGGACGATTACCTCTCGGGCATGCACCCCACCGGCGTTCCCCTGCCCTACATCGCCGTGCCTACTACCTGCCGCGATCCGTTTCTCCTGCAGGATGAGTACCTGCTCACCGATGCCCGGGAGAGGACCGCCAAGATCGGCAGCACTCAGAAGGGGATCACCAAGGCGGCCATCGTGGATCCTAAGCTGACCACCAGCCTCCCGGCCAAGTTCTCGGCCACCACCCTGCTGGATGCCCTGCTCAGTGCGGTGGAGGGATACATCTCTTCCCGCAGCAACTTCCTTTCCGACACCTTCTTCAGCCAGGCCCTCGAGATCCTGGGCAGAATCCTCCCCCGGCTGGCGGAGCAGCCGGATGATCTCAAGGTGCGCATGAACGCTTCCATGGCCGGGCTCCTGACCTCCCTGGGCCTGACCATGAGCAAGCAGGGCATCGGCACGGCACTCTCCTATGCCATCAATGGGCAGTACATGGTGCCGAAATCCTGGATCGCGGCCATCATGCTGCCCCATGTGATGGAGTTCAACGCCGCCGCCTGTGCGGAGAAACTCTCCCGCGCCTCCGGGCTGCTGGGGGAGGAGGTCCGGGATCTGAATCCGGTGGAGGCAGCCGGGCGGGGAGTGGAAGCGGTCCGCCGGATCATCGGTTCCTTGGGCCTGCCCACCCGCTTGAGAGATTTCGACCTGGACCTGGACGACATGGTGGACGTGGCCAGCACGGCCAGGGCCTACGACATGATGAACTACCTGCCCCGCTCGATCTCCACGGAAGACCTCTATGAGCTCATCAAGACGGCCTTCTAGACCGGGATGATCGACCCCCACAAGCTGGAGAGCCTGCCCTGGAAGACTCGACTGCGCAAACTCTCCCTCGTCCTCCAGGAGACCGAAAAGACCCTGCAGCGGGGGGGCCAGGTTGACCTTCCCCGGCTCGAGGCGCTGTTGCAGACGCTGCGCGGCAACTCGCAGCTGCCTGCGGAGGCAGCAGACGCCCTGGAGCTTTTTTGCTCCCAGCGCGCACAGGCGCCGGAAGGAAGACCAGCGGAGTTTTGTTTGCGCCCCCCTCAACCGTATCCGCAACTCCCTGCTGCGGGCCTTGGGAGCGGAGCCGGCGGAATGGGATCTGCTGTTTGCCGAGGCGCAAAAGCTAGACGCTTCCTCCCGCACCGTTTTCCCCCTCCGGGTATACCTGGAGGAGCTACGCTCCCCGTATAACGTGGGCGCGATCTTCCGCACCGCCGAAGCCTTCGGCGTGGAGCGGATCTACCTCTCCCCCGGCAGTCCCTCTCCGGATCACCCGCGGGCCCAGAGGACGGCGCGGGGCACCGCGCAGGTAGTCCCCTGGAGCTACTCTCCGCTCTCCCTGCTGGAAAGCGAGGAAGGGGTCTTCGCCCTGGAGCTGGGGGGCACGCCTGTCGGCGAGTTTGCTTTCCCCCCTTGCGGGATCGTTCTGGTCGGCTCCGAGGAGCTGGGCCTGAGCCCGGAGGCCCTGCGCATCGCGGAGGCCGGGGCGGGCAGGGTTTGTCTCCCCATGGCCGGAGCCAAGCGCTCCCTCAACGTAGCGGTAGCCTTCGGCATCCTGATGTACGCCTGGTTTACACGGCTAGCCGCCCCGGAAACGCACCGCCCGCCAGGACAGGAATGAGGCGTAAGTATCTCCCCGGTATTCCCAAAGCCTGACCCGCCTGCCTTTTCCCATGCGCACGAGAATCGGTTCGATCGTCTGCAGCAGCTCGGGCACTGCGGAGAGGCCTTCCCCCAGGAGCAGGGAACGGGGCAGGAGCGCGGAGACCTCCCTGTCCGGCAGATAGGACTGCACCGCGGTCCCTCTCTCCGCTCTCACCTCCGCCAGGACTCTCAAGCGTCCATTTTCGATCCGGGGATGAAGGCCGGTGATCGTGCCCCCTCGTTCCTCCTTCATAAAGCACCTCCCATAAGGAGAAACGGGGCTTCCAGCGGCGGCGATTCAGCTTAAAAGCGTCATTGCGAGGGGTTTAGGACGATCTCCGTGGCGATCCTGGCCGTCTTCCCCAGCATGGCGGATACCGGGCAGTACTTCTCCTGGGAAAGCTTAACTGCCTTTTCGATCTTGTCCCGTTCCAGTCTGCCGCCGCTGAAGATGTACTTGACGAGGATGCCGGTGTAGACTTTGGGGTCCGACTCTGCGGTCTGCCCCTCCACTTCCAGACTGAAGCGGTCCCACTCCATCTTCATCTTGCGCAGCAGGGACACAACGTCCATGCCCGTGCATCCGGCAAGTCCTGCCAGGAGCAGGCTCTTGGGGCGAGGACCCAGGTTCCTGCCGCCGAAGCGCTCATCCGCATCCATCATGCAGCTGTGACCCTCCAGCTCCGCCTTGAAGGCCATCCCATCTGTCCAGGTTGCTCGAGTATGTGCGGTCACCTCTACCTCCTTATGCGCGGGATAAGGCGCGCTCGATCTCAGCTTGATTGAAGCCTACGATGATCCTGCCGCTGATTTCAATCACCGGCACGCCCATCTGGCCCGATCTGCGGACCATCTCTTCTGCCTTTCTCCTGTCTGCGGCCACGTTATATTCCGTGAAGGATACCCCCCTGGCCCGAAAGAACTCTTTGGCCTTCTTGCAGTAGCCGCAGGTGGGGGTGGTATAAATTGTCACCGCCATAAGAATCCTCCCCTCTAGTGTATATGTAAAATACTATATAAAATAATTAAAGTCAACGGCACCATTGGGCGGAACCTGGGGGTTTTCGACCGCGGCGGAGCCGGGTCTCCAAAAGGGGCGCTTCGCGGGGGGATCAAAACTTAGCGCGCTGGTCCAGGAAGGCGTTTTCCAGCTTCTGCTGGATCATGCGCAGCTGGCTCTCCGCCCCGATGCCGAAATCCCGGAGGACCGCCGGATTGATCTGCTCGAAGGAGATGCGGTCGGTTTCCAGGTCGGCTATAGCGTTGGCCAGGTAGACGCTGAACACCACGTCCTTGAACTGGGGGCCGCACTCGGTGGGGTCGTGGTGGTAGCGAATAGCCGTGACTAGAGTCTCGGGAAAGTTCCATTTCTTGGCGATGAGGGCCCCCACCTCGGCATGATTCAGGCCCATAGACATGTTCTCCAGCAGTGCCGCGGGGATCTCCTTCTCGCGGCAGAACTTTTTAATGCGGTCCAGGAGGTCCGGATGGAAGGAGGCGATGATGATCTGGCCCAGGTCGTGCAGGATGCCGCCCACGTAGATGTCGTCCAAAAGCTCCTTCTTTTTCCTGAAGCTCTTGGCCAGGTTGTAGGCGTAAAAGGCCGTACGGTAGGAGTGCTGCCAGAGGGAGCGCATCTCCTGATACTTATGGCTCATAATCTTCTGCGTTCCATGAGTGTACAGAAGGTTGCGTACCCCTTTCATGCCCACCAGTTTGACCGCTTCCACGATGTTGTCCACCTTCTTGGGCAGCATGAACTGGGCCGAGTTTACCAGCTTCAGCAGGTCCGCAGTCAAAGAGGGGTCAGTGGAGATCTGGCGGGCGATATCGCTGATTTCCGATTGGGGGTCGGAGATCAGTTTCTGCAGGAAGAGGATGTTGTCCGGGAACTGGGGCAGGCTCTCCACCTCTTTGATGATCTCCTGGGTGAGGAGATCCAGCTTCTCCACCTGGACTTCGTTGAACGGCACGGTCAGGGTGGCCACCGTTTCGCCTTTTTCGTTCTCGATGGAGAAAGCCTCCTCATCCAAGCCGATCTTCTTCAGCATGAGGACGAGGATGACGATCCCCAGGCCCGCCCCCTCGGAGCTGTCCAGCACGGTGGCGAAGGCTTCCTCCAGACTGGAGAAGGCTCTGGAGCGGGCGATGCGGTCGAAGATGCGGATGTGCTCGGTCTTGGTGATCTCGACGTTGTTGTGGATGGAGATGGCGAAGGTCTTGCCTGTAGTCTGGAAGAGGATCTTGATGTAGAGCCCGATTTCCTTTTGCTTCTGCAAATAATACTGGATGTTCTGGAGGGTTTCCTCTTTGAAGGTCTTCATTCCCTCCGCGTATTCGTGGGGGTCTTTCAAGTCCAGGTTCTTTTCCAGGAAGTAGGCCCGCTTGGTGTTCGCTTTCTTGGCGTTCACGGCCAGCTCCCGCATGCAGTAGCCCAGCTGGTCCTTGATGTTCTCGTAGCCCAGCTCCTTCAGGAAGGTCGAGAGGACCTCTTCCAGATACTCTTCCGTGTCGTGGGGAAGGGTGTAAGTTTTAAAAGTCAGCGGGACGGAGGTGCTGGCTGCCCGTCTTATCTGTTCGATATCGATACTCTGGGCCATGCTGCCCGCTAGAATATCGTGACGCCGCAGCCGCTGTCAAGCATTGCCGGGGTGTTTTTAAGCCCCCTTTTCGGAAGCCGTGGATCGAGGGGGGTTGCATGCCTCTAGCCTTTAAATGCTTCCGCCAGGCTCAGCACGCCGAAAGCGACAAACACCAGGCCCGCGAGGACCTTGATGAGCTTTCCGGGGATGATCTGGCCGAGGATACCGCCCATGGCCACCGCCAGGAAGCTGGTGAAGACCAGCGCCGCAGAGGAGCCAAGGAAGACGGAAAAGGGAGATTTGCTTCTGGAGGCAAAGGCGAAGGCGGAGAGCTGGGTCTTGTCCCCCAGCTCGGCCAGGAGGATCAAGGTGAAGGTGGAGACGACGGTCTGCCAATCAAGGAACATGAGGATGATTGTACCTGCAATGGGAGGAAAAGCCAACCGCCTCCTTCGTTGCCAAAGGGCTCCCCTGCTGGTATAATGCCAGGAATGAGAGTCGAGGCCTTTGAGCGGCTCGTGGCGGAGTGGCTGCGCCTGGAGGATTTCAAAGCTGCGGACAGGGCCCTCAACGGGCTCCAGGTTGCCAGCTCCAAGACCGAGCTGGAAAAGATAGCTTTTGCCGTGGATGCTTCCCTGGAGAGCTTTCGCCGCGCCTGCGAGTGGGGAGCGGATCTGCTCTTCGTTCATCACGGGCTCTTCTGGGGGGAGGCCCTCCCGGTCACCGGCGTCCATTACCGCAGGCTCCGTGAGCTCCTACTGCGCGATCTGGCCCTCTTCGCTGCTCACCTTCCCCTGGATGCCCATCCCGAGCTGGGCAACAATGCCGGCATTGCAGCCCAATTGGAGCTCCAGGATTTAGAACCTTTCGGAGCCTACCACGGGGTAAAAATAGGCCTGAAGGGACGCTTTCCGAGGAGCAACACCCTGGACGAGGTGGTGGAACGGCTCTGCGGAGGGGCGCGGAGCTGCCCGGGAGTTCTACCCTTCGGTCCGCAAAACATTCAGACGGCGGGTGTGGTTTCCGGAGGTGAGGCCGAGGAAGTGATGCAGGCGATCGAGGAAGGGCTGGACCTCTTCATAACCGGTGAGTCCTCCCACATCATCTATCACCACTGCCTGGAGGCGCGCATCAACGTGATCTTCGGCGGCCACTACCTTACCGAGGTTTGGGGCGTAAAACGTCTGGCAGAGAAGATCCGGTCTGCCACTGGCCTGCAGACGGCCTTTTTGGACATTCCCACGGGGTTTTGAAGGAGGCGGGCTTGGAAGCGCTCAAGGAAAGGATTCTTCCCCTGACGCTGAGCGGGGGAGTCGTGATGGCGGACCAGATTTCCAAGTTTCTCATGTCGAGGCTGCTCCCCTATGCCCGCCCAGTGGAAGTACTTGGGGATTTCCTGCGCCTGACCTATGTGCAGAATCCGGTGATCGCCTTCAGCCTGGGCCGGAACATGCCCCCCTGGGGCCGGCACACCCTGACTCTGGTGCTTCCCCTGATCGTGCTGGGGATCCTGGGCTATTACACCTTCTTCGCCGGCGGCGTGACCAGGGCCCAGCGCTGGATCCTGGCGGCCATCATCGGCGGGGGTCTGGGCAATTACCTCGACCGAATGTTCAGGCCGGGAGGAGTGATCGATTTCATCGACGTGAAGTTCTACGGCCTGCTGGGCTTTTCCCGCTGGCCCACCTTCAACCTGGCCGACACCACCGTCGTGGTGGCCGGCCTGCTTCTCCTCGCCACCTACTTCATATGCGGAGTGAAAAAAGCAGATGAATAAAAAGCTCAATACCCTTCTGTTCGTGCTCGGCGCCACCGTTTTCAACCTGCTCGTCATGTTCATCCTGATGCTGGTGTTCATCGTGGCGCTCTCGGCCCTTTTTCGTGATAACCCCAATCCGGGCCTGGTGTCCGTGCTCATGATGGTGCTCTTTGTCGGCTCCATCGTCGGCACCTTCCTGATCTACCGTGGGGTGTTGAATCTCATCTCCAGAAGGGTGGATCTGGAGAAATACCTGCTGCCTCTTTTCAAGAAAAAGAAATAGGGGCCGTAGCGTGCGGTATCAATAGCCGTCGGATTTAGAAATATTGACGTCTTTTTTGTAGAGCTCGTTGTACACGAAACCGCGGTTCTTCAGGTTGTCCTTCACTTCCTGGGGGAAGGGCATCATTCGCCAGAAGATGCCGCGGATTTCCCGGTCCAGCTTCTGGGTTCCCTGGCTTTCTTTGGTGATCCAGAGCAGATAATCGCGGATGAAATACTCCCGGACGTCCCCCTTGATCTTACGCTCCTGAAAACATTGGTAGTAACGGCCGGTGATCCCTTCTTCCATCCAGTAATGTTGGGCTTTTTCCTTGGCCACCTGCCAGCGCAGGTCCGCCAGGGCGGTGACGACCGCGACCTTCAGATCCTTCGGATAGAGGGGGACGGCGATCCGGCCCCGGCTGGAGGCCCGATTGTAACGCTCGAAGGGCTCCCAGCAGACGCCCGTGTCTCCGTAGTTGGGAAGCAGGATCATGTAGGGAACGATGCGCGTGGTCTGTGTTTTATAGGTGCGCAGGAACAGGCCGGGATCCAGCGCCTCCGTCTGGGCCATGATGCTGAGCACGTTTTCCCGGGTGGCGATCTCGGCCATGTTGGGGCGGATGTACTGCTTCATGAGGATGGGGAAGTGGTTGCCCTGCCTGCCCACGCACATCTTGGTCATCTGGCGGATGGAGTTGAACTCGTTGGTAATGGTGCTCTTGTCGACGGCTGAGGATTGGGCTCCTTGCGATTTTTCCTCCAGATTCTGGAGCTCCTTGTCCATCTCCTGGAGGCTGAGGTAACAGTCGCGGATTTGGGTATCCAGGTTGGAGAGGTTCCTGAGGATGGTCCCGATCTCCGTGATCGCCTCCTTCTGCTCGGCAGTAAAGGCATCTTTGAGACCGGCGTATTCGGCGCGGGTGTGATGCTTGAGAATGCACTGGACCTGGTTCAGAAGGTTGGCTTCGCAGGCGTCCAGCTGCAGGATCTTGTTCTGTAAAATGGCGAACTCGGCCTGGCGCTGGCCCTTGCGTTTCTCGATCTTTTCCTGGAGCTTTTGGTTTGTGTCCCCCTTGGTCTGCTTGATCTCGTCCGTGGCCGAGGGGTTGATGCTGCCCTGAACGATCTTCAGCATCCACTCGTCGAAGTAGTAGATCGGTTCCCCCGTCTTGTTTTCGAAGATGATACGGCAGATCATGTCCCGTTGTTCCGGCGACAGCAGGTTCGGAGCCAGGATGCCGAAGCGCAGGAGAAGCAGCTTGGGCAGGGGTGGATTCTCGCTAATGCGGGAGGCGATGCCGGCAGCCAGATCCCAGAAGGCCGGGATGAGCCTGTTGCGTAACGCGGACCTGTCATTGGCATCCGTTGCCGCCAGAAGCTGGCTGAGCAGGTCATGGACCTTCTTGGCGGCCTCGCTTTCTCCGGCCAGGAGCTTGCGGTAATAATCCTTGTCCTTAAAAAAGGGCTTCGGCTCTTCCTCGAACTTTTCGATGGGGCTGAAGCCCTTGGTGGTAAGATCTACGCTCTCGGCCTCCGCTCTTTCCACGGCCTGCTCTTCGCCGAACAGGTCCGTGAAATCGGGCGCCGTCTCCGGTTCTACGGGGGATATCCCCATGAGCTGGGCTATTTCCGGATCTAACTTACCGGACTTTGGGTCTTCATTCATGAGCGGTTTTGGAGGTGGAGGGAATTGAACCCACGGCCTCGTGAATGCCATTCACGCGCTCTAGCCAACTGAGCTACACCCCCTACTCTCACAGAGTGAATAATATCCAAGGGGGCGCGTTTTTGTCAAGCTCCGCCGGGTGCCGATAATGAAGTGGGGTAGTGTTGGTGGCGTGTCTACCTTGACATTCCTAGGGGCATGAGTATATTTTCATTCGTCCTATGACAAGCTGTTTTGCAGGTGGAACTATCGTGGAAAGCCTGGCCAGTGAGAACAAGTATGAAGCCATTCGGGAGTTGATCCACAGGGCAGCGGTGTTCTCCCAGGCCCAAGATAGGGAAAAGATCGAGGAAGCGGTTATCGACCGGGAGAGGGTCTACTCCACCGGTCTGGGCAGGGGAGTCGCCATCGCCCACGGAGCTACTCCCGCGGTCAAAGAGACCCTGATCGCCCTTGGCATCTCCCGCAGGGGGATCGATTTCAACTCCATCGATCGCTCGCCCGTCCATCTCCTGTTCGTCATTGCCCATCCCCCGGACAAACAGGTGGAGTACCTGGCGGCCCTGGCAACGGTAACCCGCCTGATGCGCGACGAGTCCTTCCGCCAATCCATCTTCACTTCGGGCTCGGGCAGGGAGGTTGAGGCTGTAATCTGCAAGGCTTTTCACACCTGCCTTGAGAAGTATCATAAAAACGCCGTTTGAGTCTGCAGGTGATTATCATTCCGGCCCTGGACATCCTGGAGGGGGAGTGCGTACGCCTGAAGCGGGGCGACTACCGGGAAGTGAAGCGGTACTCCGGGGATCCGGCCGCTGTAGCCCGCCGTTTCGCCGCCGACGGGGCGCGATGGATCCACGTGGTGGATCTGGACGCCGCCGCCGGTCGGGGCAGGAGCAATCGGCAGGCTCTGCGCGGAATCCGCCGTTCCGCCTCCTGCCTTTTGGAAGTGGGAGGCGGAATCCGCAGCCGGGCGGATGTCGAGGAGCTGCTGGGCCTGGGGGCGGACAGGCTGGTTCTGGGCACGGTGCTGGTGCGGGATCCTCTTGAGGTGGAGCGTTGGTGCGAGCGTTACGGCCCCGTGTTCATGGCGGGCATCGACGCCCTGGAAGGCCGGGTGCGGGTGACCGGCTGGCAGAAGGATGGCGAGCTGGAAGATGGGGAGCTGGCACGCAGGGCGGCCCGCAGCGGAGTCAGCGGCATCGTCTATACAAGCATCGGCCGGGACGGAACCCTTCAGGGGCCCGATATAGGGCGAACTAACCGGGTGGCGGAGCTCTCCGGCCTTCCGGTGATCCTTTCCGGAGGCATCGGCTGCGAAGAGGATGTAGAGGAAGTGTTCCGCGCCAGGCATCCCGGCGTCCAGGGAATCATTCTCGGCAAGGCCCTCTATGAGGAGCGCCTCGAGCTTGGGGAGCTCTTGCGCAGGTACGGCTGATGGCGGGTATTAAGCTTCGACCCCTGATCATCCTCTCCCCTGCGGGGGAAATCCTCGATGTGGCGCAGATGAATGAAAAGGGCTACCGGAAAACCCTGGAGGCGGGTTCTCTCTGGGTGGTCCATCCGCAAACAGGCAGACTCCTGCCCTACGAACCGTCGGGCGAGCTGCTCCGCCTGGCGGATAGGCAGAGATGGTATGAGGGGGTGATCGCAGGAGCCCGGAGCGGGCAGGAAGCAGGCCGGACTTCCGCCAGCCCGGGGAAGGGCGAAGGCGTGGCAGGGACCTCCCCCTCTTCCCCTCCCCCCGCAGGGACGGCCGTCCTCTCCCAGCTGGCCGAGGTGATCCGCCAACGAAAATCGAATCTGCCCGAGGGCTCCTACACCGCTTACCTTTTCAAAGAAGGAAGCGCCAAGATCCGCAAGAAGCTCGGCGAGGAAGCGGTGGAACTGATCCTGGCCCGTGACAAGGGAGAGATCGCCTTCGAGTCAGCCGATCTCCTCTACCACCTGCTCGTGCTGCTGGAAGACTCAGGGGTGAACCTGGCCCAAGTCCTCACGGAGCTGGCCTCTCGCGCGCAATAGCCGGACGATTTCTTCTACCACCTGCTCCAGGCTCCTGCCGTCCGTGGCCACGGTTAGGCCCAGCCTGCGGTATTCCGGCAAGCGGGAATCGTAGAGAGCCTTCAGGCTTTCCTGCGGCAGCCGGAGCAGGGGTCGCAGCGGATCGAACCTCGTGCGTGCCAGGGCTTCTGGGAAAGAAACCTGCAAGTGAATGGTAAAGGAATTCTCCAGGAAGAAACGGCTGTTTTCCGGCCGCACCGCCGCCCCTCCGCCGGCCGCCAGGACCAGGCGGCCGCGGCCGGTCAGGGAGTTGAGGGCGTCCGTCTCGTAGCCACGAAAGGCCTCCTCCCCCTCGCAGCGGAAGATCTCCAGAATACTCTTGCCGCGGCGCTCCTCGACCAGGGAATCCAGGTCCAGGAAGGCGCAACCGAGCCGCTCGGCCAGCAGCCTTCCCACGGTGGACTTGCCGCAGCCCATGAAGCCGATGAGGCAGATGAGGGAGCAGGCGCTCATGGGGGACTCGCTATTTGACCACCAGGACCTTGCGGATCTCGTTGATCCCTGGGGCCACCACCTTGATGAAATACACCCCGCGGGCCACGATGCGCCCGCCCCGGTTTTTGCCGTCCCAGGCGGTAGTGTAGTCCCCGGCGTCTTTCTTGCCCCGGTACAGGATGTCCACGATGTCCCCCTTGAGGTCGAAGACCGTAATGGTCACGTACCCGCTCTTGGACAGGATGTAGTGCAGCTTCACCGTTTCGCCCCGAGTGGGATCGATGACGTTGTTCAGGATGCTGACGTCTCCCCGCTGCAGGCGCACGTCGTGGATGGCGAAGGACCAGGGCCGAACGGTGCGGTACCAGTCGGCGGCAGAGGCATTGGTAAGCCGGCCGCAGAACAAATCGGTGGGAGCGGTGTCGAAGCCAAAGTAAAACTCCACCAGGGCGCCGTCCTTAATCTCCGCATCCTCGCCCGGGATGATGAAGTTCCTGAGCCGGCCAATGGCCGCGGATTGGGCGACCCCCCGGGCCTGCGGGTTGGAGCCGGGTACCAGGCCGTAAACGCCGGTGGCATCGGGGAGCCACACTCCGCCATACCTGTAGGTCGAAGGCACATCCACATCGAAGAAGAGGCTTGTAGGGGGAGGTAGAGCAGCAATATCGTTGTGGATATGGGCCTGGACGGTGATGTTCTGGTCCCTCAGCCAACCTGTGCCGTCGAAGCTCTTTATCAGTCCGATTCCTCCCCGCTCGGGGTCCTGCAGGGTCTCGTCCCGGGCCCAGAGGGGCTCCAGGAGCCCGTTTCCGAAAAGACCCAGGCCCACATCGGAGACGCGGTGAGTGTTGCTCACTAGAACCTGGCCGGGTATCTGATCTCGAACCGTAGGATCCACGGTGAGCAGGATCGGCGTTATGATCTCGTTGGCAGAGACGTTAGCGTTCAGGGAAAACAGAGCTTCTTTGGTGCCATTGCCAACGGAGGTAATGCGGGTGACTGCGGTCGTTGTTTTACCAGGTATGGTGAAATCGGTAGTATCCACGATCCCTCCACCCGCTTTATAGACCGGCTCGGAAAAGTGGATGAAAACCTCGTTCTTATCGGCCACCGCCAGGGTATAGCCGAAGAGGGGGGGTGCCGCATCAGTGGGATCCTGACCGCCCACCGGATCGGATAGGGCCACCAGCCTGGTTCCCGTCGCCGAGTCCCGGAGGGAGGTGTTGGTTACGATGTACCACTGTGGGGTGGCATCCGTGTCGAGGTAGTCTCTTTCCACTAGGTTAATGTAGAACTGGTTGGATAGTGGACCCGCCGCATATTCGCTCACCTGATAGTCCTCGTCCAGCCTGACCATAAAGTTGCTGAAGTTGTTATTGATATTGGTAGCGCAGGTGACCAGGATGCGGTCGATTTTTCCATTCAGGGGGTTGTTGTCCTGGGTAGTGCTGGCGGTTACCAGGAGGAAGGACAGCCAGTTGATACAGTTGGCAGTGGCGAATACATTCGGAGGAACGACGATAGGGATGAGGGCCTCACTCCAGTCCACGCACACGTACTGCATATTGATGAAGGCGCCTGCTGGTATATTGATCCACCAGCGGATTCCCGGCACCGTGGAATCGAGCCAGATGTTGTTGATCGGATCGTATGGCGGGGGTGCGGGCGGGAGTCCAATCATCCGGAAGGTTCCCCCTACGTCGATTGCGATGGTATTCCCGGCACCGAACAGGATGGTGGCTCCCGGGGTGGTGCAGGTGAAATTGTAGAAGGTGTTATTCCCCAGGACCTGGGCGGTCAGGGCGAAGGTCGGATCCAGAATAACCTCCCCGTTACCGTGGGTGAAGGTCCCACCAACGGAGCTGTCGAAGTTGCGGTGGATGGTAATGGTGTTTGCCGGGGCGGCGACGTTCAGTGTCCCTACGTTCAAAACCAGGTTGCTGTTCACAGTAATCGGTGCACTCAGGCTATATGTACTGCCTGCCCCATTGATTTCAAGATTATAGAACTGGGTCAGGAGTACAGTCCCATTAAATGCTCCTGCGGTGAACCGCACGGTTCCACTGTCGATATCCATGGTGGTGATGGTCTGGACAGCCTGGGTCCCGTAGAGTTCTAGGGTACCGTTGTTTACAAGGGTAGCAAAGGTAAAATTATTGCCCGCCATGTTCAGGATTTCGTTGGCCGCGTTGATGGTGAGGGTATTGGTCACAGTCCAAGCACCCGTGGCGTTCACAGGTACTGGGGCGCCCTTGTTGATTGTAACGTCAAAGAAGGTGTAAGAACCGACATTCGCGGCATTAGCCGTATTGAAGACGACGGAACAGCCGTTGGCGTTAAAGTTGGTGGGCGAAAAATTACCGCCTACGGTAATAATATCCTGAGCTCCTCCCGCCAAAGCGGAAAGAGCGCCTGCGCCAGTAAGATTTAGACCTACAGTTAGATTGAAGTTATTCGTATTGAGAGTTCCGGAAAGGATGGTGAGGCTCTGGAGTGCAGTGACATTTCCAAGCAGGTTGATTTGTGTTCCGCACGAAAGGCTGAGGCTTCCATTAATAGTTGCGGTGGTTAGATCAAAGGTATTAAGGTCATTCAAAGTAACGTTGTTCCCGCTCACGATTGAGACTGCCCCCACAAAGTCGTTGGCGTTGTTCAGGGTGATGTTGTTCAGAGCCCCGGCGGTCAGTGTGGTGGTGCCGGTGATCGAGAGGGCCCCACTGTCGGTGATCCCCGCGGCCGTCACGGTGAGGTTGCCGCTGATGCTCAACGCCTGAAGGTCGAGGGAGGTGGTGTCCAGCACCGTCACGTCGGAA
>Ga0315280_10003926_pt1 | contig 22384 bp, 19 predicted proteins | sample YL17G06_40_MG_FD_203697 | JGI IMG/M metagenome (GOLD analysis project Ga0315280, IMG submission 203697) | Sediment microbial communities from Yellowstone Lake, YNP, Wyoming, USA - YL17G06_40 | ecosystem: Environmental > Aquatic > Freshwater > Lake > Sediment | place: USA: Wyoming | collected...
TTATCGATCTTCGCCTACCCGGTGGAGCTGGCCGGCAGGCTGTACGTGCTCTGGGAGAACAGGGCCGGCGGCAGCTCCAAGCTGGTCCTGCTCCAGCCGGACCAGACCGTGCAGGCGCCGGAGGTGTTCGCAGTCAACTTCGACCCGAAGGTCCCTTCCCGGCAGGAGCGGGTCCAGCTGCGCTGGGTCGTGCCCAGGGACCCGTCGGGAATAGCCGGCTTCCGCTACGTCTGGTCCCAGAACCCGAACGAGCCGGTGCCGCACGACCTGATCAACGTTCTGCCCGACGTCAACCGGGCAACGGTGCCGGCGGACAAGGACGGCCGCTGGTACTTCCGCATCGAAGCCCAGGATTTCGCCGGCAACTGGTCCCCGCCGGCCACGCTGGCCTTCACCCGGAAGACCACGCCTCCGGGCACGCCGGCCCTGGCGCTGCCTCCGGCGGATCCGGCGGGGTTCCTGGAGGCCAACAGCTTCACCCTCGGCTGGCAGCCTCCGGAGCCGGCGGCTGATGTGGCCGGCTATGCCTATGCCCTGCAGTACCTGGGCGCCGAACCACCCGCCGCCGCTCCGGCCGCGCCCCCCCTTCCCGACGCGCCGAATACCGCCGTCCCGCGGGTTTCCTTCGAGAACCTGGACGACGGCTACTGGGTTTTCGCGGTGGCCGCCGTGGACCGGGCCGGGAACCGCAGCGCGCCCGCGGTGACGGTGCTGCGCCTGGACAAGTACGTCCCGGTCACCTACATCAGCTTCGTGAACGAGAGTCGCGATCCCTTGGGCGGGCTCACCCTGACCATCGGCGGGCGCGGTTTCGAGACGGGCGGTGAGGTCGAGCAGGTGCTGGTGGACCGGGACGCCAGGCCGCCGTACGACCTGGCGCTGAAGCGTAGCGAAGGCGCATTCCAGCTGGCCTCCGACCGGCTGATCCGGGAGGTACGCCTGCCGGAGCTGGGGGAAGGGCGATACCGGGTGGGAGTCCTGCACCCGCTGCGGGGGCTGGCCTGGACGGCCCCGGTGCTGAGCATAGCCAATCCTGGCACCCTGAAGATCGGGGACTTTTCCTTCCAGTACCGCCGGGCCTGGCAGAGCGCCCGGCTGCTGGCGCGGACGCTCGGAGCCGGGACTCTGGCGGTCGGGCTGGTCACGGCCTTCCTGCTGGTCCTGCTCCTGCTGTCGGCGGGGCGGCTGGCCGCCCTGGCCCAGGAGGGACGCCTTCTGCGTATGGAGGTCCTGGCCGTATTGCGGGGGGAGGCCCCCCTGGCGAGAAAGGTTGCGCGTATGGAAGAGCTTAAACGTAGGGGCGCGAGCCTTAGGCTCAAGTTCACCGCCCTGACCATGATCCTGGTGCTGATCACCGTGCTGCTGGTTTCCTTGCCCATCAGCATCTACATGATGGGCACCCAGCGCAGGACCCTGGTCAATGGCCTGTCCCAAAGGGTCGACACCCTGATGGGCAGCCTGGCTTCCTCGACCATCGAGATCCTGAAGGATCCAGCCACGGCGGATTTCGGACTGGCCGGGCTCCGGGACCAGGCCAAGACCATGGCCGAAACCCAGTACGTGACCGTCACCGGGCCAGGCCTGCAGGACCCGCTCAACTTCGACTACGTGCTGGTCTCCAGCGATCCGGAGATCGATCAAAAGCTCGCCTCCGGTGCCTACACGGGAAACCGGGGAGTGGTGCGCGTTCGGGATGAGGTGTCCAAGGATCTGGCCACGCTGTCCGCTTCGATCAACGGACAGGCCAAACAGAAGGTCGGTGAGCTGGTGCAGCAGCTCGCGCAGCTCAGGGCCGAGGCGGTGGCCCTGGCTCTGAAGACCGACGAAGCCTCCAAGCGGCGCGTTCAAGCCATCCAGGAGGAGCTGAACCTCCGCAACGCCAGGATCAACCAGGAGCTGCTGGCCTTCAAGGGCCTTTACGGCAGCGTGCCGAAGATGGAGGTCCAGGAGCTGCTGCCCTTCTACGTCTTCTACAAGCCGATCGTGGCCCGTCCCTTGACCGCCGACGATTACTTCCAGGGCGCGGTGCGCCTCGGTGTATCCACGGTGCGGATCCGCGACGAGCTGGCCAAATCTCAGCGTGACCTGCTGCTGCGGACCGGCATCCTCGCCCTGGCCGCCGCCCTCCTGGGCCTGGTCGGGGCCATCATCATGGCGGCCATCACCGTAAACCCGATCAAGAAGCTCGCCGCCGGGGTAGCCGTGATCCGCGACACGGAGGACAAGGAGAAGCTCAAGGAGCACCGCATCGAGGTTGGCACCAGGGACGAGATCGGCACCCTGGCCGACACGGTCAACCAGATGACCCAGGCGCTGGTCAAGGCGGCCATCGCCAGCAAGGACCTCACCGTCGGCAAGGAGGTGCAGAAGATGTTCCTGCCCCTGGTCAGGGACGAGCAGGGCAGGAAGGGGACCACCGCCGGCGAGCAGGACGATCTGATCGAGATCTTCGGCTACTACGAAGGGGCCAAGGGCGTTTCCGGGGACTACTTCGACTACGTCAAGCTGGCCGACAAATACTACGCCATGATCAAGTGCGACGTGGCCGGCAAGGGGGTGCCGGCGGCCCTGATCATGGTGGAGGTATCCACGATCTTTTCCACCTTCTTCCGCAACTGGACGCCGAAGAGCCCGGGCCTGAAGATCGACCAGCTGGCCTACCTGATCAACGACATGCTCGAGGAGCGGGGGTTCAAGGGGCGCTTCGCCGCCCTGACCCTGGCCATCCTGAACGCCGAGAGCGGGCAGCTCTTGTTGTGCAACGCCGGCGACACCACGCTGCGCGTCTATCGCCGGGCCGAGGGCAAGCTGAACGAATACAAGCTGCCGCAGGCCCCGGCGGCCGGGGTCTTCCCCTCGATGCTCGTGCAGGCCCAGGCCGGCTTCCAGCAGGTCCCCTACCAGCTGGCTGCGGGGGACACGGTCTTCCTGTACACGGACGGGGTGGAGGAGGCCAAGCGCCACTTCCGGGACTCGGCCTTCAAGATAACGGCCTGCGCCGAGCCGGACCTGAAGGAAAACGAAAGCCACGGCGGCACGCACACCAAGGGCGCGGACAACGAGGAGCTGGGCAACGAGCGCATCCACGGCATCATCGATGCCGTGTTCGGCCGGCGCGCCTACCGGCTGCTCAAGCACCACAACCCCGCCGGTGAAGAGCCTCTGGACTTCGACTTCGGCAAGTGCCGGGGCACCGTGGAAGAGGCGGTGCTGGCAATGGTGGCGGTGGAGAAGGTGTTCCGCATCTACCCCGACCCCTCCGCCGGGCCGGAGGACCGGGTGTACGTGGACAAGCGCATCGATGGCTTCCTGCGCGAGCATTTCTCCCTGTACGGCAGGTATTTCAGCCGGCCGCTGGCGGCCGGCGAGGCGGCCGCGGCGGACTCGGTGGCCTACACCCACCTCAAGGAGGACGAGCAGTACGACGACCTGACCATCCTGGCGGTGCGAAAGAAGTAATGGAGGAAATGAGGGTCCTGCGCCGATAGGTAAATGGATGAAAGCGCTGATCCTTGGCCTGTTTCTGGCGGCCGCCATGCTCGCCGGGGCCCAGCCGTTCAAGGTGCTGCTCAACAACCCTGAGGAGAGCGATTTCTACTTCACGCTCGACCCGCCCGAGTTGAGCGGCTTCGATCCGGCGGCCAGCATCTTCCCCAGCGTGGTCTACGACTACTTTGCCGACGTGCCGCCCGCCGGCTGGCCGGGCTTCCAGCCGCTGCCCGCCGGCGCCACCCGGCGCCTGGAGAACCTGGCCGAGGGCACGCACCTGGTCGTCGGGTTCTTCGTCCTGCGCAACCGGACGGAGTTCCCGGTCCGCACGCTCACGGTCAGGGCCGGCGGCGGGATGAGCGAGCGCCTCTACAGCATCTACGCCGAGCCGAGCCTGTTCAGGGCCCGGGTGGGCCGCGGGCGGCTGGCCGCCTTCGCCGCGGCCGGGAAGGGGGCCCCGCCCGCAGGGGTGGTGCGGCCGCCTTCCGAGGAGCGGCTCAACATCCGGATCGACAACCGCTACGATGATTGGGAGGCCATCCCGGTGCTGGTTTCCTTCGTCGACTACCAGCCGGCGAGCTTCAGCCGCGAGCAGTACGGCACGCCGGCCCGGGTCCTGCCCCTGAGCGAGGCCCGCTACTGGAAGAAGGGCGGCACCTCGCTGGCCGAGCTGAAGGCCGCGCAGGAGGACCGGACCCTCTACCTGTTCCTTTCCACCCGTTCGGCCATGGCCGACGGGCTGTCGATCTTCCTGTATTTCCGCGACCCGAAGGACAAGCCCGAAGAGAACCGGGTCACCGTGGAGCTGCTGCCGGCCACCAGCGGCGAGTCCGGGCTGGCCGTGCTCTGGGTGAAGGATCGGGCCCCGATCGCCGCAGGCGAACTGGCCTCGGGCTCCTTTTTCCTGGAGGCCTCCCTGGATCTGGCGGCAATCGATGCGGCTCTAGTTTCCAGGCTGGAGCTGGCCTCGGTGGAGCTGACCTCCTGCTTCCGCGACCGCCTGGCCCTGGTGTACGAGGAGTTCTATTACGCCACGCTGTCCGTGAAGGAAATTCCTACCGCGGCCCGCCTGTACGCCCCAAAGAACTGATCATTATACGTTGAAGCGGATGGTCAGCACCTCGCCGTCCTGAACCGGGTAATCCTTGCCTTCCAGCCGCAGCTTGCCGCTCTTCCTGGCCTGGGCGAAACCGCCCTCGGCGAGCAGCTCCTCGAGGCCGATCACCTCGGCGCGGATGAAGCCCTTCTCCATGTCGGAGTGGACGCGCCCGGCGGCCAGCAGGGCCGTGGAGCCGCGAGGCACGCTCCAGGCGCGCACTTCCTTGTCGCTGGCGGTCAAAAAGCTGATCAGGTTCAGGCTGCGGTACAGGGCGTTCAGGAAGCGGTCGCGGGTCGGCTCGGCGAGCCCCAGGTCGGCCAGGAAATCCCGCTGCTCCTCCGGTTTGAGCTGGGCGATCTCCATCTCCTGCCGGCCGTGGATGACGAACAACTCCAGCCCCTGCGCTTCGGCCGCCCTCTTCACGGCGTCCGTGTCGGCGCCGGACTCCCCGATATCGGCCACCACGATGATCGGCTTGGAAGTGAGGAAGGCGAACCCGGAGAGCAGATGCAGCTCCTCCTCCCGGCCCGCGCCCCGGCCGGCGAGCTGCCCCGAGCCCAGGCGCTGGGAGATCTGTCCCAGAAGCTGATGCTCCCGGCTGCCTTTCTTGCCCTCCTTTTCAAGACGCGCCAGGCGGGCCTCGGCGATGGAATAGTCGCTGAAGGCCAGCGAATCCAGGAGCCGGCGCAGGTCCCGGGCCGGGTCCACGCTTCCGAGGGGATGGGGCACGGCCGGGTCGAGAAAGGCCCGGAGCACCAAAGCGATGGCGTCGGTGCTGCGCAACTCGGCCAGGGTCGCCGGGGCCAGCCCCCCCTCGGGGCTGAACTCCACCGGCAGGTCCTTCAACAGCACCGTGGCGTGGGTCCGTTTGGCCTTGGGAAACAGCGCCCCCAGGCGCTCCACCCGCTGATCGGGGACCGCCACCTCGGCCAGGAGCTGGCGGCGGCCCGCAGCGACGGTATGGCCGCTCAGGGCCGCGAACAGCGTGCTCTTTCCGCAGCCGGGCAGACCGATCAGTCCTATTTCCATAATACCCTTATAACAGGGCGGCGGCGCGTTGAACAGTTGCCGCCGAGCGGGTAGTATGGCCCATGAAGCTGCGGTACTTCTGCGACGGCTGCGGAAAGGAGGTGCCCCGCAACTCCAAGCGCTGCCCGAGCTGCGGCAAGTTCTTTGCCGCCGTCCAATGCCCGAGCTGCGGCTACCAGGGGGAAGCGGGGGACTTCGACGCCGGCTGCCCGCGCTGTGGATACCTGAAGCTGCCGGAGAGCCGCCTGCCGAAGTTGAACCGCATCGGACTGAAGACCTCCTCCGGCGGCCCCGCCTCACCGCCGGCGGCCCTCTTCCGCGTGCTGGGCATCGTGCTGGCCCTGATGCTGGTCGGTTTCCTGCTGATCCTGTTTCTGCGCGGCGGCTTCCGCTGAGCGCTTCAGTTGAGCAGGCCCAGCCCGCCCCCGGCCAGGAGGTAATAAGAGTTCGGGGATGTCAGCTCCCAGGCTATCTCGAGGGAGAGGAACAGCTGGGTACCGGGCAGCATCCAATGCGCCTCCAGCGCGCACAGGACCGGCAGGTCGAAGCCGAAGCCGCGGTCGAAGGGCAGGGTGCGGGCCGAGGTGCTGAAGCCGAGAGTCACCGGGTTGAGGTCCAGGATCAGGCCGCCCCTGGTGTAGGCGAAGGCGGTGAATGCCGGCTGGGAAAAGTCGAGTTCCCGGTCGAGGTCGTAGGAAACACTCCATGGGGAGAACACCAGCTCGGGGGCCAGCAGCAGGGTCAGACGGCCGTAGCTGAGCAGCGCCGGCAGGCCCAGGCCGAGGCCGGTAAAGTTGGCCAAGGTGTCGGTGCGCACGCTCTGGTAGGACAAGCGGGCCAGAGCCCCCAGGCTGAATCCCGGCTCGCCCGCTTTGCGGAACAGCGCGGCCTTGAGCGCCGCGCCGAGGAAGTACGGCACCGCCTCCGCGCGCCCCAGGACGGCCCCCGCCTGCGCGTCCAGTTCCAAAATGTTCGCCGGGCTCACGCCCAACCTCAGGGCGAAGCTCCAGGGGACCTGAACGGACAGGCCCTCTCCGATCGGCCCCACCCGGGCCGCCAGGTTGCTCGAGGCCTGAAAACTCCACAGCGGCAGGACCTCCGGCGAGGGGGCGTACATCAGGCCGGAGACCCCGCTCCAGAGGCTGCGGTAGGCCAGCAGCAGCGAGCTGTCCAGGCGCAGGCCAAGCTCCTGGGAGGCCGAGCGCCCGTCGCGCCCGCCGCTGGCCTCGAGGCGCAGCGTGTAGGCGCCGTCGGGCAGCACGGCCCCGGACTCGGAGCGGCCGTTCCAGTCGAAGCTCTGCTCCCAGGTCGCGAAGGGGGGCAGCTCGCGGCGCAGGACCGTGTTCCCCGCGGAGTCCAGCACCGTGGCCGTGCCGCTGCCGTAGGTGGAAACCCGGAAGCGGAACCGGGCCCTGCCCAGCAGCCCTGAGTTGCGCGGGTTGAAGGTCTCGCGGTTGGAGCGCAGGTTTTCCAGGCGGAAGACGGCTTCTTCCAGGGTGAGGGAAAGGGAGGTCAGGGTTTTCTCCGTGATCTCCGCGGTGATCGACTGCTCTTCGTAGCCGAAGGCGCGAACGCGCACGACCTGGGTGCCCACGGGCAGCTTCGCTACCTGGGATGCCGCGAGGGTCTGCCCGTCCACGAAGATCTCCGCCCCGCTCGGGTAGACGTCCACCTTGAGGTAGCCGGTGATCAGCTGCAGATCCACCTTGTAGGCGATGAGTCCGCCGTTGTACTCGATCACGGCTTCGTAGGGGTAGTAGCCCCGCTTCTCGATGACCAACCGGTAGCGCCCCTTTTCCAGGTCGCTCAGCAGAAGCGGCGTTTCCCCGACGAAGCGTTCGTTCAGGTAGACCCGGGCCGCGTCGGGGTCGGACTCGATCTTCAGGCTCACCCGGGCCGCCTCCTCGGGCTCCACGGTGAGTACCTGGGCCGCGCCGCCGGATTCGGGGGCCTCCTGCCGTTCCGCGGCCGCCGTGCCCCGGTAAAGCTGGCCGCCGGAGGTGGCGCAGCCCGCCGCCAGGAGCACGGCCAGGGCCGGGAGCACGATGCGGAAGGCCATGGTCCGAGTGTAGCCCCGGTTCGGACCGTTTTCAACAGTGCATTTTCCTTGCCGATCATCCGATAAATTGAAGGAACAGGTATGCCTCGACCACGGATGCCCGACGATCCTCCCGGCTTGTTGGCCGCTTTGGGGCGCAGGCTGCATTCCCTTTACCGCGATCTGCAGAAGGAGAACCTGCCGCGCCTGGTGCTGTACATGGTTTCCCTGATCCTGGCCGGCGGCGCGCTGGTGTTCATCGCCGAGTATCGAGCCAACCGGCAGATGTTCGCTCACCTGTTCGATGCGGTCTGGTGGATCGTGGTGACCATCGCCACCGTCGGCTACGGCGACAAGTATCCGGTTACCATCGCCGGCCGGATCCTGGGCATCGCCATCATCCTCATGGGGGTGGTGGCCATCTCCACCCTCTCCGGGACCATTGCCAGCATTTTCGTCGAGCGCAAGATGCGGGAGGATAAGGGCTTGCAGAACGTCAACGCCAAGAACCATACCATCGTGTGCGGCTGGAACAAGAACGGGGAGCGGATCCTGGAAAGCCTGAAGCGCCTGCCGGGCGCCGGCCGCAGGGTCGTGGCGCTGGTGAACGAGATGGACCCCGAGGAGTTTCAGGCGCTGCGCTCGGCGAACTCGGATATCGACCTGCTCTTCGTGCGCGGGGACTTCTGCAATGAGAAAGTCCTGCGCAAGGCGGGGGTTGCCGGGGCTGGGTCGGCTATCCTGCTCTCGGACTGCTCCGGGACGCGCACCCTGGCCAACGCCGACGAACGCACGATTCTGGCCACCCTGGCCATCAAGAGCCTGAACCCCGGGATCAGCACCTGCGCCGAGCTCGTCAACCCCGAGAACGAAGCGCACCTGCGCAGGGCCAGCGTGGACGACATTCTGGTGAACGGCGAGTTCAACGGCTTCCTGCTGGCCAGCGCCACTCTGGCCCCCTCGATTCCACTGGTGGCCAAGGAGCTGCTGTCCTTCGCGAGCCGCAGCCACCTGAGACAGGCGCCGATCCCGGGCGGTTTCGTGGGCAGGAGCTTCCGGGAGCTGGCCGAGCACTTCCTGCGGGCGGGCGGCGGAGTGCTGATCGGCGTGCTCGCCGAGGAGAAGCGGATGTCCCTGCAGGATATCCTCTCCGAGGGCTCTCCGGCCATCGATGCCTTCATCAAGCAGAAGTTCGCCGAGGCCGATGCGGACATCATGGAGGGGGAGAAGGAGGAGCTGCAGATCCGGCTCAACCCGGGAGCCGACTACGTGATCCGGGCCAACGAGTCCGCCTTCCTGGTCGGCGGCTCCGCGGGCTGAGGGATGCGATGGGCAGGTTCAAGGCCAGGGAGAGCCGGGCTCGCTTCGCCGGCATCGGGCTGTTCCAGGGCCTTTCGGCCGAGGAGATCGAGGAGGTGCGGCGGATCGCCCGGGAGAGGCGCGTTCCGGCAGGACAGGTGATCATGCACGAGGGCGAGGTCGGGGACTCCATGTACCTGTTCGCCGAAGGGGAGGTGCTGGTGACCATGAACCTGACCTTGAAGACCGGCAGGCGGGAGTTCAGTCAGGCGGAGAAGTCCATGGTTCGGCTGAACGCCCGGTCCGTCCCGTTTTTCGGAGACATGGCCATGTTCGAGAACGACGTGCGCAGCGCCACGATCACCGCCTCCACGGACTGCCTGCTCTACGAGATCAAGAGGGAGGATTTCGAGGCCATGGCCTCCCGTAGCGGCTCGCTGGGCTACAAGCTGATCCGAAAGATAGCCGTCGTGTTGTGCGGCCGGGTGCGCCAGGGCAACCAGGACATCCTGAAGCTGACCACGGCCCTGAGCATCGCCCTGTCCAAGTGAGCCGGAGCATGGCCCGAACCCTGCGCGCCGTCCTGCTGCTCGCCCTGGGGCTCTGCCTGTCCCGGCCGGCCGCCGGCCAGCAGGTCAAGGCGCCCAGAGGGTTCCGCGGCATCGAGCTGGGCATGGAGCTGGACCAGGTCAAGGAGAAGCTGGCCGCGGATGCCCTGTTCGATTACCGCGGGGAGCCGGACGTGAGCCTGCTGCCGACCCAGCAGCAGACCCTGATTGAGGTCACCGGCAGCTCCTTCATCCGCAGGGCCTTCTTTCAGTTCCACGAGCGCAAGCTGTACGTGCTGATCCTGGTCCTGGATCCGCGGCGCCTGGACTACTTTACCCTGTACGGCACGCTGATCGGAAAGTACGGAGACTGCACCCGTCTGGACCCCACCGAGGCGATCTGGGAGTTCCCCGGCGTGCGCCTCTCGCTGGAGCGGCCGCTCAGCGTCAAGTACATCGATGCGGCGGTTTTCGCCGCATTGCAGGAGCAGGGGCAGGCCCAGCAGTCCCTGCAGGAGATGTCCAGGCAGATGTTCCTGGAGCAGTTCTGATGGCCGGCCGCCGGGCTCTTTTCGCCGCCGCATCGCTCCTGCTTTCGAGCCTGCTCGCCTGCGGCGGCGGGCGGCTTCCGACCATCGAGGTGCGCATAGGCGGGGAGGAGTTCCGGATCGAGGTGGCCCGCAGCGGTGCCGAGAAGGCCCGGGGCCTGATGCACCGCCGCCGCTTAGGGGTGCGGGAGGGCATGCTGTTCGCCTACGACACCGACGAGCACATGTCCTTCTGGATGAAGGACACCGCGATCCCTCTTACCCTGGCTTTCCTGTCCCGCGACGGGCAGATCCTGCAGATCGCCGAGCTGAAGCCGCTTTCCCTCAAGCCGGTCACCTCGCAGCGGGCGGCGCGCTACGCGCTGGAGCTTCCGCTGGGGACCCTGGACCGCCTCGGCGTGCGGGTCGGCGAGCGGATCGAACTGCCCGCGGACTTTCAGTAGCAGAAAACCGGCTATTCCTCCTCGGTCTCGGGGAACAACCCCAGGTCCGGCTCCACGGTCCCGGATTCCTTCTTGACCGGCTCGTTCAACAGGATTTCCACCTTGCGTTCGATCCTGGTCAGCTCCTTCTGCAGCTCCTTGGCCAGCTTGATCCCCTCCTCGAACACGGATACCGCCTCCTCCAGGGGTATGTTGCCGGTCTTGAGCTTTTCGCTCAGCTGCTCCAGGCGAGCAAGGCGTTCTTCGAAGCTTTTCATGGCCGTTTCTCCTTGACCGCGGCGGTAAGGCCGCCGCGGGCGAGCCGGATATCCAGCAGGTCCTCCGGCTTGACGGGCGCCGGGGAGAGCAGGGTCCGGCCCGTGCGCTGGTGGGTCACCACCGCGTAGCCCCGCGCCAGGATGGCCAGAGGCGAGGCGGCCGCGAGCGCCTCGCTCAGCAGCTCCAGGCGGTGGCGGCGGTCTCGCAGGCGCTCCGCGAGCGCCTCGCTCAGGCCCTGGCGGGCTTCGTCCAGGCCGAGCAGATGCGGCTGCAGGCAGTAGCGCAGCTGCCTCTCCAGGTCCTCCGGGCGGAGCTGCTCCAGGCGCAGGCGGGCCTTCTCCAGCCGGCCCAGCAGGGCGTCGCAGAGCCCTTGATGCAGCGAGCCGATGCTGCGCGCCAGCTCGACCCGCGAGGCGGAGACCAGCTCGGCCGCGGCCGAAGGGGTGGGGGCGCGCGCGTCGGCGGCGAAGTCGGCGAGGGTGAAATCGATCTCGTGACCCACGGCGGAGATCACCGGGATCCGGGATTCGGCGATGGCGTATACGACCGATTCTTCGGAGAAGGGCAGCAGGTCCTCCAGGGAGCCTCCGCCGCGGGCTACGATGAGCACGTCGGCCAGGCTGAAGTCGTTGGCCGTCCGGATCCGCCTGGCGATGATCTCGGCCGCTCCCTCGCCCTGAACGGGGGCCGGGAGGATGAGCAGGTCGAGGCCCGCGTTCCGCCGTTTCAGCACGCGCAGGATGTCGCGGATGGCGGCGCCGGTGGGGGAGGTGACCACGGCCACCCGGGCCGGAAACAGCGGCAGGGGTTTCTTGCGCTGGGGATCGAACAGGCCCAGCGCGGCCAGCTTCTGCTTGCGCCGCTCCAGCATGGCCAGGATCTCCCCCTCGCCCGAGCGGACCAGGGTTTCGCAGATCAGCTGGTAGTTCCCGCGCTTGGCATACACCGAGATGCTGCCGGTGGCTTTGACCTTCAGGCCGTCGGCCGGTTGAAAGCCGAGGCCGCCCAGCCGGTTCTTGAACATCACCACCGAGAGGATGGCCTCCTCGTCCTTGAGGCTGAAGTACAGATGGCCGGTGCTGGAGGGGCGGAAGTTGGAAATCTCCCCTTCGACGGTCACATTGAAGAACTCCTGCTCGAGCAGGTCGCGGATCAGGAAGGTGATCTGCGAGACCGTGTAGGAGCGGCCGCCGGCGGCCAGGGGATCCATGCAGGAAAGAGTACCCGTTTGTGAAAGCATTGGCAACGGCAGCTACGTTCCGCAAGCCGCATCCGCTCCAATTGAAAAAGTCCGCGATATGTCGATAATTGCGGTAGGCATGAACAACCTTGCCGTGGCCAATGGGCTGGCCCTTTCGCCGTACTGCCGCCGGACCCTGCCGGGCGGCCGCACCGCGCTGCAGCGGGTGGAAGCCTTCGCCCGCTCGCTGCCCGGCGTGGCCAGGGTGGCGCTCCTGCTTCCCGCCGAGGCGCCGGACCCCGGGGGCTTCGAGGCGGTGCGGCTGGGCTCGGCCTCGGCCGTGGAGCTGGTGGACCGGCTGGCGGCCCTGGCCCAAGGCTGCGAGCAGCTGTTCTATTTCTTCGCCGACAGCCCTCTCCTGGATTCCGAGCTGGCCGCTCGGATGCTCGCCAACCACCGGCGGTATTTCGCCGAGTATACCTTCGCCGACGGATATCCCCTGGGACTGGCCCCGGAGATCATCCGCCCCGAGCTCCTCCCGGCGCTGCGCAAGCTGGCCGAAGCCAGCCCGGAGATCGCCGCAAACGAGCGGGGAGCGCTGTTCGAGCTGATCAAGAAGGACATCAACGCCTTCGACCTGGAGACCGAGCTGGCTCCGGCGGACCTGCGCCTGCTGCGCCTCAGCCTGAGCGCGGACAGCCGGCGCAACTTCCTGCTGCTCGAGCGGCTCATGCAGGCCGGGGCGGCGGACGCCGAAAGCGCCTGCCGCCTGGCGCAGGAGCGGCCCGAGCTCCTGCGCACCTTGCCTGCCTACTTCTCGATCCAGATCGTCGAGGGCTGCCCGCAGCTCTGCTCCTACTGCCCCTATCCCCGTTTCGGGATCCGCCAGACCGGGCGCCAGGCCGAGATGCCCGCCGAACGCTTCGAGCTGGCCATGGAGCGGATCGCCGCTTTCGCCGAGGACGCCGTGATCGGGGTTTCCCTATGGGGAGAACCGGCCTACCACAGCCGCTTCCCCGAGCTGGTTTCGGCGGCCGCCGGGCGGGGCTTCCGCCTGGTCGTGGAGACCTCGGGCATCGGCTGGGATCCGGCCTCTTTTCCCGAGCTTCGCCGCCGCGGCGGCGGGCGGCTCGATTGGATCGTCTCCCTCGATGCGGACGGCCCCGAGCTGTACCGCAGCCTGAGGGGGGCGGGTTTCGAGGAGGCGGTGCGCTGCGCCGAGGCGCTCCAGGAGCATTTCGCCGGGCACCTCTACGTGCAGGCCGTGCGCATGCAGGCGAACGAGGAGCGCCTGGAGGATTTCTACCGGCACTGGAAGGAAAAGGCGGGGCAGGTGATCATCCAGAAGTACGACGCCTTCTGCGGCCTGCTTCCGGACCGCAAGGTGACGGATCTTTCGCCGCTGAAACGCTTTCCCTGCTGGCACCTGAAGCGGGACCTCAACGTGCTCATCGATGGAAGGGTGCCGTTCTGCCGGGAGGACGTGGGCTGCCGATACCTCCTCGGCAACCTGTTCGAGGAGCCGCTGCCGGAGCTCTGGGCCCGGGGCGAGCGCTACTACCTGGACCACCTGCGGCAGGCTTACCCGGAGCCTTGCCTCCAGTGCGATGAGTACTACACCTACAACTTTTAGGAAACGCCGCGCTTCCTACACGGTCATCGGCGGCCCGCGCGCCGACCGCATCCGGAAGATCACCTCGCCCCTCGCCGTGGTCCTGCTGGCCCGCGGCGGCCGCTTCTACCGCCAGGAGCTGCTGGAAGCCTTGCAGGAGCATCCCTGGGCGGAGGTTCTGTCGATCGAGGGACCGGGCTCGGCCTACGACCTGCAGCCCCTTTCGCAGCGCTACCCCGAGGTGCGCTTCCTGCTTCTTCAAGAGCAGGCCTCCGCCGGGGAGCGGATCAATCTGGGCATAGCAGAGGCCCGCTCCCCCCTGGTCCTGGTGCTGTGGTCGGATATGAAGCCGGAGCCCTGGGTCTTCGGCGAGGAGGCGCGGCGGCAGGCTCTGCGGCAGGAACGGCTGTGCATCGTGCCCCAGCTCAAGGGGGGCGGAGGGGAGGTCCTGCCCTCCCTGCAGATCCCCGCCTGGATCAAGGGGCGCCTGAAGATGCTGCCCTGGAAACCCGCTCAGGAGGGGATGAAGTCGCTGTTCCCCTACGATTACTGCGGGCTGTACTCGAGCCGCAAGTTCCGGCAGCTGGGGGGCTACGACTCCTGGATGGCCAACCCTTACTGGCAGAAGCTGGACTTCGGCTTTAGGGCCTTCCTCTGGGGAGAGACCATCTGCTGCCAGCCGCGCTTTCAGGTGACCTACGCGACCGACCCGCCCGCCGAGGACAGCACGCCCGACCCAAGCTACAAGGCCTTTTTCCTGAAGAACCTGGCCGTGCAGTACAACGGCGAGCTGGGCCTGCTGCCCTGGTCGCAGCTGCCGCGCTACGTGTTGAAGTCCGATTCCGGGTTCCTTTATGCATTGCGGGAATTCCGCGAGGTGCGCAGGTGGGTGTACGAGAACCGTTACCGATTCAAGGGCGAAGCCTCGAGCCTGATCAGCCGCTGGGAGATGCCCGAGTAACGGTAGGGGTATTCCTCCAGGCGCGGCTCAACTCGACCCGGCTGCCCGGGAAGGCGCTCCTGCCCCTGGCCGGGGCTCCGGTGGTGCAGCATGCCCTGCGGGCATTGCGCCGGGTCGAGGCCGAGGTCCACGCCGTGGTTACCGAGCCGGGCAGCGCCCCCGCCCTGGAGCCGCTGTCCGCAGCAGAAGGGTTCGCCGTCTTCGCCGGTCCGGAGGAGGATGTCCTGGAGCGCTTCTGCCTGGCCGCGCGGCACTTCCGGGTCGGCCGGGTGGTCCGCGCCACGGGGGACAATCCGCTGGTTTCCGCGCGGCAGGTCGAAGCTTTGCTCGGGCTGCACCGTGCTGCCGGCTGGGACCTCAGCCACTTCCTCGGCCTGCCGCTCGGCACCGGAGTGGAGGTCGTCGAGACCGAGGCGCTGGAGGCCGCCAACCGGGCCTCCTCGGATGCCTACGAGCATGAGCACATCACCACGTTTCTCTACCGCCATCCCGAGCGTTTCCGGATCGCCGAGCCGCCCTGCCCTGAGCCTTGGCGGTGCCCCGAAGCACGGGTTACGCTGGACACGAGGGAGGACTACGAGCTGCTCCAGAGGATATTCCGGGAGCTGTACCGGGGCGAGCCGATCGAGCTCGAGGCCCTCGTGGCCTGGCTGCGGGGGGCGCGGTGAGGGTGCTGTTAGTGCCGGCAACCGGAAGGGGGCAGGGCAGCGGGCACCTGCGCCGCTGCCTACGGCTGGCCCGCCGGCTCGGGGAGGGAGCGGCGGTGCTCCTGGAGCCGGACGGGGCGGACGGGCGGGCCGGCGCCCGCGAGCTCCTGGCGCCCCTGGCCGGCGGGGGGCCGCTGCCCGCGGTCCAGGAGCGCTTGGAGCCAGGGGCGGGTTGGGAGCTGGTCGTGCTCGACCGCCGGCGGACCTCCCTGGCGGAGCTGGCCCGCTTCCTGCCCCTTCCGGTTCTGGGGCTGGACGAGGGCGGCCCGGCAAGGCGCTACCTGCCCTACCTGGTCGATACCCCGATCTGCCCGCCCTGCGAGCATGCGCCGAACCTGCGCTCTGCGGAGCTGCTGGAGCTGCCCGGACGCGGCCGGGGCTGGCGCTTCCCCTTCGAAAAGGTCCTGGTGAGCTTCGGCGGGGAGGACGCGGCGGACCTGAGCGGGCGCCTGCTCCAAGGGCTGCTCGCGCGCGGCCTGTTCCGTCCCGAGCAGCTTACCGTCGTGCAGGGACCGTATTTCCGCCGCGAGCGCTGGCCGGCGGGGGTTTCGGTGCTGGCCAACCCTCCGGCCCTGGCCAGTCTCCTGACGGAGTACGACCTGCTGCTCACCGCCTTCGGGCTCACCGCCTTCGAGGCGCTCGCCGCGGGGGTTCCGGTGGTCCTGCTGCATCCCAGCCGCTACCATCGCCGCCTGGGCCGGCTGGCCGGTTTCCCGGACATCGGACTTCGCCGCCCGAGGATCAGCCGCCTGGCGCATCTGCTCGCGGACCGGCACAGGTTCGAGCTGCTGCTCGCGCGCTCAGCCCGGGGCCGGCAGGAACACGGCCCGGAGGCGCAAGATCTTTTCGCCAGTCTTAGGCCTATAGGTGACCCTCGCTGCCCGATCTGCGGTACGGCGGTCAACCCGGCCGCGGCCCGCTTCCCCAAGCGGACCTATCTGCGCTGCCGCGACTGCGGGATCCTGTACCTGGTCTGCTTCGGGGAGACGGCCAGGCGCTACGATGAGCGGTACTTTTTCGAGGAGTACCGGCGGCAGTACGGCCGGACCTACCTGGAAGATTTCGAGGCGATCAAGGAGCTGGGGCGGCAGAGGCTGCTGCTCCTGCAGCGCCTGCTGCCGCCGGGCGGGCGGCCCCCGCACCTGCTCGACGTCGGCTGCGCCTACGGGGCTTTCCTCAGCGCAGCCCGGGAGAGGGGCTTCGTCGTGGAAGGCTGTGACATCTGCCCCCAGGCGGCCAGATACGTTTCCGAGCGGCTGGGCATACCCTGCGCCGTGGAGGATTTTTCCGCGCCGGCTGCAGCCACTACGGACGGTCCGCGCTACGATGTGCTGACCCTCTGGTACGTGCTCGAGCATTTCCGCGACGCCCGCGCGGTCCTGAGGCGGGCCAACCGGCTGTTGCGCCCGGGCGGCGTGCTGGCTTTCTCCACCCCGAGCGCCGGGGGGATCTCGGCCCGCCGCAGCTTGAGCCGCTTCCTGCAGGATAGCCCCTCCGACCATTTCACGGTCTGGAGCCCCGGCGGTGCCGCCGCGGTCCTGGCCCGTTTCGGCTTCCGGCTGCGCCGCATCCGGATCACGGGGCACCATCCGGAGCGCTTCCCGGGCGGCCGCGCGCTGCCGCGGGGGGCGCTGAGCCTGGCCAGCCGCCTCATGGGCCTGGGCGACACCTTCGAGGCCTACGCCGTAAAGATCGGGGAGCCTTCATGAACGTGCTGATCCTGGGCGGAGGCGTCATGCAGCTTCCCGCAGTGCGCATCGCCAAGGCCAAGGGTTGGAAGGTCTTCGTAGCCGCGCGCGAGATCGATGCCGCGATCCGCAGCCTGGCCGACGAGGCGATCGCGGTGGATCTGAGCGACCGGGAGGCCGTGGGCCGGGAGGCTGATCGGCTGAGGGAGCGCTTCGGCCTGGATGGGGTCTTCACCGCCGGGACGGATTTTTCCACGACCGTGGCCTGGGTGGCGGACGCCCTGCGCCTGCCGGGCATCCCCTACGCGGTGGCCTTGAATGCCACCGACAAGAGCCGCATGCGCGCGCGATTACGGGCGCGGGGTGTGCCCTGCCCGCGCTTCTTCACGGTGCGCCGGGGCCAGCTCCTGGAGCGGCCGGAGGATTTCCCCTTTCCCCTGGTGGTCAAGCCGGTGGACAACATGGGCGCCCGGGGCGTGCGCCGGGTAGATCACTGGGGCGAGCTCGCCGCGGCGGTGCAGGCTGCCCTGGAGCAGTCCCGCAGCGGCACGGCCATCGTCGAAGAGTACATGGAGGGGCCCGAGCTGAGCTTGGACGCGGTGGTGTACCGGGGACAGGCCACGGTGTGCGGCGTGGCCGACCGCCACATCTGCTTTCCGCCATATTTCGTGGAGATGGGGCACACCATGCCCAGCTCGCTGGACCCGAAGCTGCTCGCCGAGGCCGAGCGGGTGTTCAAGGCGGGGATCCGGGCGCTGGGCATCAGAAACGGGGCGGCCAAGGGTGATATCAAGATCACCGCCCGCGGCCCGGCAGTCGGCGAGATCGCCGCCAGGCTTTCCGGAGGGTACATGTCGGGCTGGACCTTCCCCCTGTCTTCTGGCGTGCAGGTCACCGAAGCGGCGCTGAACATCGCGGTCGGCCTGCCGCCGGGAGACCTCCGGCCCCGCTACGCGGCCGTCTCTGCCGAGCGGGCCTTCATCTCCATCCCGGGGCGGATCGTGGCCATAGAAGGCCTGCCCGAGGTGCGGCAGTTCGCCGGCGTGGAGGAGCTGTTCCTGAGGGTCCGGGTCGGGGACCGGGTGAAACTGCCGGTGAACAACCTGGAAAAGTGCGGCAACGCGATCACCCGTGCCGAGACCCGGGGCAAGGCGGTAACGGCTGCCGAGCGGGCCATCCAGCAGGTGTTCCTGCGGCTGGCGCCCTCTGATCAAGCAACGGAAAGCTTCCTCTTTAGTGCCGAGCCGGGCCCCTGGTCGGCCTATTCCGGGCTGCCGGGGCAGTTCGCCCGCAGGCTGGCCGCCTTGCCCGAAGCGGTGGGGCAGCCGGCCTGGGCCCGGCGCGGCCCGGAGGGGCTGGCCGTCCTGCGCCCGGAAGGCTTGGGCCGGGAGCGCTCGCGGGACTGGCACGGCCTGGAGCTGCCGGCCGCTCTGGAACGTGTGCTAGGCCTCACGGGCGTGACCGCGGTGGATGTCCCCCTTCCGGGCAAGCTGACCCTGGGGCGGGTGTTCTGGCGCCTGCTGCGCCGCGGCGGGGTCCAGGGCGCGGTCTACCTGCTCGATACGCTCCTGCGCGGCGGCGAAGATCCGCAGCAGGCGCTCCTCCGGTTCCGGGAAGGGGCGCCATGAGGCGTAGGGTGCCGGCCATCCTGCTGCTTCTGCTGGCCGCGGTCTGCGCGGCGGCGCAGTATCGTGATCTGAACGCGGTGCTCGACGAGCTGGGGGCCACGCTCGCCTGGGACCCGCTCACCGAGCAAGGCCACCTGGACCTTTCCGGAAGGACCGTGGGCCGGAAGGGTGACCGGGTCAGCTTTCAGGTCGGGTTTCCCTGGGTGCTGGTCAACTACCGCCGGCAGGTCTACTGCCCGGGCATCGTGCGCCGGGACGGGGCAATACTGTTCGCGGAGCAGGGGCTGGAGAACCTGATCCGCTTCTTCCAGCAGGCGGCGCAAAACCCGGAGCAGCCGCGGGTGGCGGTGATCCTGATCGACCCCGGCCACGGCGGCAGCGACGTGGGCGCCGTGGGCGCCTACGTCGAGAACAAGGAGCAGCATCAGGTCCAGGAGAAGGACGTGGTGCTCGAGGTATCCAGGAGGCTGAACGATCTTCTGGTCCAGGCCTTCCCCGACAAGAAGATCAGCATGACCCGCAGCGGGGATACGTATCTGCCGCTGGAGGAGCGGGCCGCGCAGGCCAACAACATATCCCTGGGCGAGCACGAAGCGATCCTGTTCCTCTCGATCCATGCCAACGCCTCGTTCAACACCGCCGCCCGGGGTTACGAGGTCTGGGTCCTGCCGGACGAGTATCGCCGAGAGCTGATCGACTCAAGCGGCATGGACGAGGACAGCCGCGCCATCGCCCCCATCCTGAACGTATTGCTGGAGGAGGAGTACTCCATCGAGAGCATCACCCTGGCCAGGTCCGTGCTGGATTCCTTCGATAGGGAGCTCGGAGAGCTGAGCGTGAACCGGGGCCTCCGCGAGGAGTCCTGGTTCGTCGTGCGCAAGGCCAAGATGCCGTCGATCCTGATCGAGCTGGGTTTCCTCACCAATCCCGAGGAAGCCCGCTTGCTGGCCCAGCAGGAGTACTTGCAGAAGCTGGCTCAGGGCATCTATACTGGTGTGCTCAGGTTCATCCATGCGTTTGAGAAATCTAAGGGTTTTACCGAATAGGTCCCTGCGCGCCGCGGACCGACTTCTGCTAGCGGCCGGCGCAGGCGCGATGGCTTTTCTGCTGGTCTGCTCGCTCGCGCTCTTTCTGGCCGGCGGGCATTGGGCGCGGCGAGTGCTGTTCTTCCCCGAGACGATCTCCCGCAAGCTCGCCGGAGAGACCCGCTATCTGCCCCGCCGCGGCGGCTTGGAGGGCAATGTGCGGCTCCTGGTCGAGGAAGCGCTGCTGGGGCCGGCGCTGCCGCTGCACCAGCGGATCCTGCCTCGCAGCACGCGCCTGCAGACGGTGCTGGTGCATCGTGGAGCGGTGATCGTCAGCCTGTCGGGGGGCATCCTGCTCCAGGACCCGGAGTGCCCGTTCACTCCCCTGGAAGCCCTCGAAGCCCTGGGCACTCTCATCCGCTTCAACTTTCCGCGCGCCCGCTCCCTGCAGCTATTGATCGAAGGGCAGGTTCCGTTCGGCTGGGGGGCGCAGGGGGTGCGCTTCCGGCCCGAGCTGCTGCGCTGAAAAAATAAAAAAAAAGTTAAAGTCCGCAGTGATTTTTATAACAGCCCAGTCCGATACACAAAAAAGAAAAAATGTTGACAAAGAAAATTCGGGACGTATACTTGAAACAGACGTACGAACCGGAAAGGAGCAGCGCATGAGAAAGCTGTGCATTTTGATAGCGATCGGCCTTCTGCTCGCGGGGGCGGCCTTCGCCGACAAGTCGGTGCTCATCGATTTTTCGAAGCTCATCGCGGACGTCAAGGTCGGGGATGCCCAGACCAACAACGAGCACGCCGCCACCCTGGTGGACTTCAGCGATGTGGCCGGTTCCAGCTATGACGAGGCCATCCGCAAGGCGATGAAGACCTCCCTGGCCATCGAGAACTGGTACGTGCAGCTGGCCTCCTCGGCCAGGACCGTGAGCAACCAGTCCATGTCCTACACCAAGGAGTCCAAGCTGAAAGCTACCGCCAAACCCTTCGACGGTGAGGAAATGGCCAACAGGTCGGTGATGGGCGTGCGCATCCATTTTCCGCTGCCCATGTACAACTCCTATGCCATGATCCTGCCGCCCTTCGAGATCCCGGCCTATTCCAGCAAGACCGAGCTGCGCGGGGACAAGGTCGTCGACGTGGCCGGCGATACGGGCACCAAGTTCGACAACTTCGGGGTGGTCAAGAACGTGGGCATCCTGAAGTCGGTAGAGGCCACCGTGTACGGCTCCAACTTCCCGAACGGTTTCGGGGTCATCGTCAAGGACCAGGACGGCAAGGAGCAGACGATCTTCCTCGACTACCTGGAGTTCGACGGCTGGCGCAAGCTGGTCTGGAACAACCCCAACTACGTCACCGAGGTGCGCAACCGCGAGCTGCACGTGTACCCGCTGTATCCCAAGAGCGAGCCCTTCCTCAAGCTGGTGGGCTTGATCTTCTACCGCGACTCCATGCAGGAGGGCGGGGACATCGTCACCTACGTGAAGGATATCAAGATCACCTACGACAAGGCGCTGCTGGAGACCCAGCGCGACATCAACGACGAGGCGATCTGGGGCATCCTGAGCGCCCGCCAGGAGGCGCGCAAGGCCGCCGAGATCAAGCGGCTGGGCAACCTGCAGGTGCTGCGCACCCTGGAAAAGCAGAAGATGCACAAGGAAGAGGGGCAATAAGGCCATCCGGTTTGCGGAAAAAAGCGAGGGGCTTCCCGCAGGGGAAGTCCCCTTTTTTATCCGCAGCCGGTTCAGGAAGCGATCCGCTTGAACACGTAGCGGGCCAGCGCCGTCTTTTCGGCGGTGGTCAGGAAATCGAAGCGCACGGCGAGCAGATTCTCCTTGAACAAGACCACCTTGCCGGGAGGGGCGAACTGCTTGCGCAGCAGCGTGAACTGGATGCTGGGGATCTGGGTCAGCGGTTTGAGGGCATCCGCCGTCGGGGGATTGAACAGCTCCACCGCCACCCCGCCGACGCTGATGTCCACCACCCGCCCGGAGATCATGCCCGGGAGGCCGGGCAGCCGAAAGCTCAATCTCAGCAGCTCCTCCGGGTCGGGCTTCACCCGGATGTGCCTGCGCTGGCTGTCGTGGCTCAGCGTGCGGTCCAGCACCTTTTTCAGCTTGTCGTAGATCTGGTCCTCTTTGTACGGTTTCAGCAGGTAGCCGGCCACTCCGTCCTCCACCATCCGCACCACCAGCTCCTTGCTGGCCTGGATCGTGTGGACGACGATCTTCACGTTGCGCAGGCTGTCCGACTCCCGCATCTGCCGGATTAGCTCCGGTCCTTCGACCTCCCGGGTGTCGATGTCGATGATCGCCCCTTCCACGCCGGTCTGAGCGCCAAGGATGTCCAGGGCCTCGCGGCGGCCGGTCGCGGACAGTGCCTTGATGCCGAAGGACAAGAGCACGTAGCACAGCGAGGTGCGGACCGCCGCGGAACCTTCTACGACCAGGAACGTCATGGAGTTGCAGCTCCCCGCTTACAGTAATCGGCAGTTCGGCGGCTCGGCATTAAAACCTTGACAAACGGGAGAGTTATAGGATAAGCAGTATCTGTTCCGGGCGGCTAGCTCAGTTGGTTAGAGCACCAGCTCGACACGCTGGGGGTCGCGAGTTCGACTCTCGCGTCGCCCAAAAGTATCTCCTGATCCATTCAGGAATTACAAACAAGCTATTAAATAACCGCGGCTGTCAGAAGGTTACCGATACTCAACCGTAACTGGAGGCAGAAAGACGGCAAGGTGCAGTCGATCTTGTCCTATTTGCTCGTAAGGTTAGTAACCAAAAGCTAGCGAGATTTCCCCCGATTTTTTCCCCCCGAACCAGTTCCGGGCCT
>Ga0315280_10003927_pt1 | contig 22370 bp, 19 predicted proteins | sample YL17G06_40_MG_FD_203697 | JGI IMG/M metagenome (GOLD analysis project Ga0315280, IMG submission 203697) | Sediment microbial communities from Yellowstone Lake, YNP, Wyoming, USA - YL17G06_40 | ecosystem: Environmental > Aquatic > Freshwater > Lake > Sediment | place: USA: Wyoming | collected...
GGACGAGTCAGACGTGGACTCTACAAGTGCCCAGACACAAACGTGAGACTCAACGCGGACGTGAACGGCGCAAACAACCTCCTCGAACCAAAAGTAGCCGCAGACAGCGGTAGCAGGCCAATGGCTTGGCCTATGCTTCTACGATGGGATGGATGCGGGTGGAATCGCAACAGCGGGATGCCCACCCAAGCGAAGAGGAGCAGAGTGGAAGCATGAATCTCCCGACTTTTAGTCGCGGAGAGAATCAACATAGAAACAAGTTGCGTTGCGCATAGAGAAGGAAAGAGAGACAAGCGAACCTAAAGGAACCGATTCAAGATCCTGCTAGTAGATCTTGTGTGTTCCGACGGCCAAGAATACAATCGTTTTCTGCTTGAAATTGACCATGTAGATTATCCTATGCTGTCTGCCAATCTCGTATGATAATGCTCCTTCCCAACGGCCGTGCAACTTATGCCCAAGCCCTGATGGCGCCTCTGCCGCCGACAGATTCTCTATCGCCAAATCCACTTTCTCTTGCACAGGCTTGTCAAGCCTCCGGTAACCGCGTCGAAATGTGGTTGTGAAGATTGAGAGCCAATTCAAGAACTACGACTCAGATGAAATACCGCAAGAATCGTTACTGGCTATGAAGAATGGAGCCACGCAGAAGCATCGTCTATGTTCTTGAATCGTTTCACCTCGCCCTTGAGAAGCTCACCTTTGGCTGACTCGATATCCCTCTGCAATTCCTTACTCGACATGACCTCGAGTGTTGCCCAAACCTCTTTCTCGGGAACCCCCTTCCGCATTGCATCAATTACGAACCTAATCATTTCCTCGAACTTGTCCCTTTCCAGCAAAAGCGTCTCCATATGAATCGAGTTCAGATACACTAGCCTCCATAATTACGTTGCTGATTTTGGGATGGGGGTTTACTGCGCTCTAACTATACGAATCATCGGCGCCGATTCAATCGTCGAATACAGGGCATGAACCAGTACGCGATGCGTCAGATAATGCGGTACGAGCTTCCGCTGAGAGGACTCGCATTCACTGAGCTGTCGGAAAACAATACGACCAAGCTTGGCAGAACACTCTCAACGCTACTTGGATTAGATGTACACAAGGCAGCTGCGTACGCTTTCGCCTTGAAGGCTACGGATTATCCGTGTTTCCAGTCACTTCTCCGTGATGTGACGTTCCTCCATGAGTTCTGTGCATATGAGGAAGATGGAATCCCGAGCATGAGACAGGTTGGAGGAAGCGAACATACCGTTCCACACCAGTCGCTCACGCGGCTGATGTGCAATGAACTAGGCATCCCGTTGAGGCCTAGCGAGGCTACGCCCAATCAAGGTAAGGGCGACTGGCCACATCGGCCAGCACAAACCAGCATCCTACAAGTGAAAGTATGATGCAGGGTTCCTTGGGCTACGGCGAACAACTAACCTCCGAACAGCTGAACAGGATACCGAAGCTTGACACTCTCCTCGACTGAAGTCGTGGGGATTCTCTAGCCATTCGAGGCGTCTTCATGGCTCACACTCAGCTAGAGTTCTGGGGAGAGAGAATGGTTGGCTTGAGAGGCGACGATTGAAGCTTCTTCCACGATTCTGTCGTCGTATGCCCTCCAAATCTCCAATCGCGATGAGCGCGTTGGCGCGTTTCGCTTGCTCAACGATGCGCCGCGTTGTCGCGTGAACCTCATGCTTCACGGAGACTTGCTCTGCATGTCTCCACTTCTTGATGATGCTGGGCTTCCCGACGGCGCGTCGGAGACGGTAGTGGTGTCCTCGTATTGTCCGTACCTGTTTGCCGTAGAAGTTCGGCTTGCCGTCCTCGATGGTTGTGGCGAGTTTACGAACCCCCATGTCTATCGGTAGAAGGGTGGCATACTTGCGTTTCAAGCGTACCTGTTTCTGAACTGTTATGTTCACGTACCATTCGTCGTCTTCTCCGCGGAGCAGTTTACATTCTCGCAGTTCATGTTTCATGAGCGGTTCCTGCGTGTAGGGTAGCTGGATCGGCGCCCAGATGCTTCTCGGGTAGGCTGGAATGCGAATCCACCAGTGAAACACTGAGTTCTCCTGTTCTTGGAGTTTCACGCAGTCATGTCGAAGGATCAGCGGATACTCTCTTGTCTTGAGGCCACGGTGGTTCTGTTTCTTGACTCGACGCTTGAATCGTTCCGCTTGCTGTTTCGTTGCTGAGTACAGCTCTTCGCTGCTTCCTCGGAGTTCCCGTTGCCACGCCTGGTACTCACGTTCGATGGCTTCACGTTTGCCTTGTCTGTCCAGAACTAGCTTCGCGTGGATTGTTCGTTGCAGCATCAAATGGAGCGACACGTCCACATGATACGCTCTTCAAGCGATCGCATTTAAACCCGAGAGACAAATGAAAGTGCCCCTCGAACGCAATTCATCTCCATGAATAAATTCAGGAGCTTTCTTGCACGGATATGGTAACCGAGGCTACGCCAAACGTGTAGTTGAATCGTTTTATCTCAAATGCGAGCGGGAAAACCCACGATTTTAATCGTGGGATGAAAGCGAGCTGATTGCAACTTTTAAGGGGTGGCTTGCACATGAGGGTGACTGCTGGACTCGATCGAATGCTCTCAGCCTACAAGTATCGTACATACCCGGTGGGTGTGCAGGAGATGCGGTTGAAGCGCAGCCTGCGCGCTCTCTGCTGGCTTTACAACATGTTGAGGGCTGAGAAAATTCGACAGCACCGCTTGAACCACACGAACCTGACCCTGACAAACCTCAGGGCTATGGCGCTTGAGATTCGACGCAGCAACCCAGAACTTCTTCAAGTACACTCACAGGCAGTGCAGAATGTGGCCGATAGGGTCTACCTGGCGTTCCAGAACTACTTTGAGGGCAGAGCCAGATTCCCGCACGCTAAGAAACTCAAAGACTATAGGTCGTTCGTCTACTCGCAGTCAGGTTTCAGACTTGAAGTGGGAAGACTGCAACTGTCTAAGGTTGGCAAGCTGCGAGTGTTCCAGCACAGGCCACTGCAAGGCGCCATCAAGCGGCTCATTATCAAACGTCAGAGACCAACGATTGAAATCGTTGGCTTGTGATGGTGGACCACGATGCAAACTTTGACTAGACGGCTCGGCTCACGGAGTCGAGTTAGCGGCGCGGAAGGCTACAAGAACGGCAGATTGCGAGACCTAGATCTGCCCTCTTCGTTAGAACCACTCAATGGCACGTTCACCAAAAGCGGTGAGCTAAGCCTTCCATGCAACGTCGAAGGTCACGAAACCCGGACTGAGGAGCCCGTAATCGGGAGAATCCCAGTCATCTCAGCAAACGGTACGCCACTGATGCCGTGCAGAGCAGCAAAGGCACGTAAGCTCCTAGAACGCAGCTTAGCAGAGAAACACTGGAACAAACTCGGCCAATTCTACCTACAACTCAAGTTTCAACCAAAACCAGAGCTGAACGTGAACCAGCGGCTTTGCCTAGCAGTTGATCCGGGAAGCAAATGGGATGGAATCGCCGTCGTCTCCACGAAAAACGTCCTGACATGCGGTATGCTTGTGCTCCCCTCAAAAGTAGCCGAGAAACTCACACAGCGGAGAGAGATGCGTAGAGGTAGACGATACAGAAAGACGCCTAGACGCGCCATACGATTCGACAATAGGCGGCGGAGGGATGAATGGATTGCTCCAAGCCAGAAAGCAAAAGTAGACTTCCGAACCAAAATCGTAGACGAACTATGCCACATTTATCCTGTCAGCCGGTTCGCTGTTGAGGATGTACGATTTAACCACTACAAGAAACGTTGGGGGAAATACTTCAGCACCGTTGAAATCGGTAAAGCCGAATTCTACAGGCACTTGCGAACGCTCGGCAAACTAGCCCTCTACATGGGCACAGAGACCGCTGAACTACGCGAGAAGTTCAACCTACCAAAGAATCCCGTCAAGAAGGAGCTTACATGGACCACACATGCTGTAGACGCTATAGCTATCGGCTCCGCAGAAATCGGATGTGTGAATCCATATCCGCCAGAGTTCTGGGTTTGGAAACGCTTCGAGTATGCTCGACGTCAACTTCACAGACTTGAACCTGACAAAGGCGGAGTTCGCAGAAGGTACGGTGGTTCATGGAGTACCTCACCGTTCAGGAAGGGTGACGTAGTTCAATGGCATGGCAGACTCGCGAGAGTTGGAGGATTCATGGATGGGTGCGGAATCTCACTGCACTCTTTCGGGCTGAAGAACAAACGATTCACACAAACAGCCAACCCAAACGAATGCACTAGGCTATTCAACCAACACATATTCAGCGGACAGGAACAACCCCAATTCCTCCCTCGAATAAATTCAGGGGTCTCCTTGGGTGATCCTCTATGATACAGGAGAATGGTACACCATACTTCTAACTGAGCAAGAGGCCCCCGAGAAGTCGGACATTGATGCCGTGCCACTGGATAGGATTCGTGGAGGAGACCTCGGACTCGAACGGTATCTCACGTTAGACAATTCGGAGTCAGCGGACTACCCGGAATTCCTTCGTAGGTCAGAAGAGAAGCTGAAGCGGCTGCAGAGGCATCTGTCAAGGAAAAGACGCGGATCGAGAAGGTACAGGCAGCTGGCATTTCAGCTAGCCCGGCTTCACCAGCATGTTGCCCGGCAGCGCATGAACTGGCAGGATCAGCTGGTCGCAGAACTCTACCAGCAAACAGATGTGCTCGTCCTAGAACGGCTGCATGTCGCAGCCATGCTTCAGAACCACTGCCTCGCCAAGTCCATACAGGACGCGTCATGGAGCAGCTTCGCACGCAAATCCATCCACGCTGCCGACAGGCTTGGAAAAATCATCATCTTCGTTGACCCTTGGGGTACATCGCAGTTCTGTTACAACTGTCTCACATGGGTTCCAAAGACTCTTGTGAACAGGGAGCACCTGTGCCCGGTCTGTGGTGTGCGTCTACCACGGGACGTGAACAGTGCGAAACTGGTTAAGAAGCTCGGCACCGCTTTAGCGTGCCCGCCCCCGGACAGGGGGTTGTCACCCGCAGAGCAGAAGCCTCTGCCAAATTGCCTCGCTGCGAGGATTGGTGAGTTACCACCGACTAAAAGTCGGGTGGCTTCCTGCTTCCTCCACAGGACTTGCCGAGACACCAGAAATACTGTTGAAGTATTCTAGCATCTCGATAGAGGTCTTTGTGTCCACAGGCGTCGATTCCCTGCACACCACAGGTACTATCCTCCATCCATTGCTACCTCTTACAGCTTGACTGATGCAGAACGTTGAGTTCAGGTTTCGGTCTATCTTTGGGCAGCCTTTAACGCATTCGAAAACGCGTTCTTCGAGACTGATGTCCTGCACATTTCCGCATCGGTGGCACGTCTTTGTTGTGGGTACGAACCTTCCCACCACAACTGGAGTATGCGCTCTTTGTTTGAGGGCGCTCATTATTCCTCCGATTGCGGAAGTCTGGACTCGGCGGCCCCACATCTTCTGCCATCCTGCTATGTTGTCGTCTTGTAGGTGAACCGTCTTGGCGGTAGAGGCGATTCTCGAGACGACCTTGTTCTTAATGTCTTTCCTCTTGCTTGTGATTCTGTCGTATTCTCTGTTGAGTTTCAGGTTGGTTTTGAGCCAGTTCTTTCCATGTGTCTTTTCTCGTCTGGCAAGTTCCCTGTGAAGACGCCGAATTTTCTTGGTGATGGAGGCGCCTTCCACGATGTCTATTCCATTGTTGATGGTGAGTTGTTTTTCGATTCCGGCGTCAACGGCAAGTTCTTTCAACGGGAACTGCTTGCGGGTCTTCGGTTGGAAGGTTGTGATGTGGATGAAATAGTCTCCGTTCCTTTGTTCGAGAGTCGCACTGGTCAATTCCGCTCCTTCAGGAATCTGCTGGATTTCTCTGACCTTTAGAGGTTGTCTGACGTTTTGGATTCCGATCCTGTTTCCTTCGAGACGATATGTGACGCCTCTTTGCTTTAGCGGTATGGAGTTGATTCTGCTCTTGAACTTCAGAGCCCCAACTTTGCGTCCCTTCTTTTTTGAGGCTGAAAGACCCATGATGTTGTCTTTGGCTCTGTCAATTATTTCCTGCCGCATCTGAGAAGAGAGATGGATGAGTTCTCGGGGTTCAAAGAGTTTATCTTTATTCTTAATCAGAACCGTCTTGATGGCATAGTCGGCGTCCCAGACTTCGCCTTGAGCGATCAGGTGGTTATAGAACCATTTTGCTTCGAGAAAGAGCAGTCGCAAAACTCGTGTCGTCTCTTTGGATAGGTGTGATTTGTCAATTTTCAGTTCATACGTCTTGCAGACCATCTTCTCATGTCTGGCGATTGTTTCCTTAATGGTCTTTTTGATTTGCTTGTTCTTAGCGAGCTGTTGTCTCTTGTTCAAAACTTCTTTCCCCACTGGTTCTTGATGTATTTCAGTATCGTTTTGGAGGACACGTTTCCAGCGGTTGAGAGGAAATATGAACGAGTCCACAGAGTCGGCATCTTCAGGAGTTCTGGAAATTCCTTCCTGAGAATGTGGGAACTCCTGCCCTTGAAACGTTTGACAACAATCTCAGGCCTAGTCCGGGTATCCGCAGACACGAACAGGTGGACGTGGTTTGGCATGATCTCAAGCCCAGTGATTCTCCATTTGTTGTCCCTGGCCACGCTTTGTAGAACTTCCATCAATCGAGTTCTGATTTCTCCGACGAGCAGGCTCCTGCGATATTTGGGAGTGAACACAACATGGTAGTTGACAAGGCTAACAGCGTGCGGCGAATGATGATAGTCCAATTCGATGACCATGTATCTATCAAATCGGCGGCATTTAAAGAGTCCGGTGACCATTCATCCCCTGATTCAAATCAGGGGCTTTCTGGCACTAATTTGTAAGCCGAAGCCGTGATGCGGGAAGCCCACGACTTTACAGTAGATCAAAATTTAGAGGACGTTCCAACGACCTAGTCGTATGAGTCGAATCATAGAACCAGGCCGTTGGAATGTTCCAAGAGGGATGGACAGGTCAAGGTACTACATAACCGTTAAACAGACCGTCTCTCAGGCAATGCGCCTTGAGGCGAGGAATAGCGACGCCGTCCTTGGCACGATAATCCTTGCTTCCCTCACCAACAGCTATGTGGAAGGCTCAGCCAAGTTCACGGGTGTATGTGGACAGACAGTAAGGAATCATCTGAGGGAACAGGATTCCGTCGGTCTCGTCAACGTAAACGACGACGTGGTCATGAAGCTTAGGTCGATGGGTGCCTTCTCAAGGAAGCGTATACTTGCAATAGACACGCATGATATCATGTACTACGGCGACCCTGAGGCTGAAGGCGTCGTTGGGACGCAGCCAAAGAGAGGTTCTCACTGGGCATACAAGTTCGGAAGCATAAGCGTCCTTCTAGATGGGGAGAGACTCACGCTTGCAGCCGTATCTGTCCTGCGTGAGCCAAGGCTGGAGCACGTAAGAATGTTAATTGAACATGCTCTCGCTCTTGACATCAAACCAAAACTCATCCTTCTGGACGGCGCGTATAACTCCGCTGAAGTCATAAACTACCTGAACGGCATCGGCGTGAAATACATCATCCGGATAGCGTCACCCGTCGAAGGGATCAGGCCAGGGGACGATTTCGTCTACAGGACAAGGGGGCATAGGAGGAGAGAGGACGAACAGGCCACGTTCAGAATCGTAGCGATCAACGGAAGGGACAGGAGCGGGAAGAGAAGGCTCTTCGTATTCGCCACAAACACGGACCTGAATGCAAGGAGGGTCAGGAAGCTATTCAGGAAGAGGTGGGGAATAGAAACATCGTACAGGATGATAAACAAGTTCCTGGCAAAGACAACAACGAAGCTACATGCCGTGAGGAAGCTATACTTCTATCTCGCGGTTCTTCTTTACAACCTGTGGGTCATGCTGAATCGCTTTGAAGGTAGGATTATCGTAGACACATTGAAGCTGCACGCCATCTTGTCACTGGCTCTGTCGTTCATCCCTGATATCGAAGGAGAGGGATGAGGATATGAGGTGGACAAATTTTGATCTACTGTTTAGTCGTGGGAGGATGTCACTTGACAACTCTACGCTTCAGTCGATAGATGAACTTGCGGATGTTGGATCTTTTTCTCTCGTTGTCTGCTCTTGCTTGCGCGTACTCTTTTGCAACCTTGATGTGCTTCTCTACGTCTCCTGGGGATGGGAACCGTCTCCTACGCCTGTACGCTAGGAAGAGGAGTGAGGATCCAAAGCCTGCAGCCAAGATTACGATAGCAATTAGGGAGACCGGCATCTCAGGTGTGACGATGATCTCTACGGGTTCGCTTTCGCATGGAAGGTGTGCTGCATCGCCGGCCCACGTCGCCTTCAGACGATATGTTCCCGAGGAGGCTGGTGTGAAGACGTAGACGAAGGAACCGTTAGTGGCCGGCGAAACAAGTGCGAGCTGCTCGTAGCTTCCGCCGTCTTGAGAGATCAGCATTGTCACGTCACCCTCCACGGGCGATTCGATTCTTCCCTCGATTGTCAACTCTCTTCCAGGGTTAGTGGAGTTTTGTGAGGCCTTGAGGGTTATCGCCGTAGCCGTCTTGCCTAGGACCACAATCTTAGCGTATGCCGGCAGCGGTAAAGGAGTAACAAAGTCCCTTATTCCATCTTCCGCTGAGTCTCTGTTGTTGAAGCAGAACCATACGTAGTATTCGCCAGGTATGGCGGGTGCCCTGATTTCGAATTCCGTTGTTACGGTTTCGGCGGGAATGAAGATGGATCTGTTCTCGGGTGGATAGTAGACTCGTTCTCCTGGAACATTATCGTAGAGCGTGATATAACTTCCTTCAGGGGGAGGCCAACCTGAAGCCCAGGAGTAGATGATGTAGATCTGCCACCTCCTGGTTTCATTAACTTCGCGATTCCAAACCCTGAAACTTATCCTGTTCCGTATGGTTTCTTCGGGATACAGTTCTATGGTTTGTGGCCCGGTCAGGTTGAGGTCTAGACTTCTCACAACCAATGTCTGATAGAAGGTGGAGCCGTTGTAGGCTTTCCCTCCAGCCGGGATCGTGTAGAGTTCCTTCTCAACATGACTAGTCACGATGAAGTACGTCGCGGCTTCGCGCACTTCGGGGCCAGCCCAAGCCTTAGCTTTGACTTCTCCCCAGCCGGCAGCTTCGAAGCTTCCGACACTCCTCTCGTTCAATCCGGCCCCAACCTTGAAGGGTCCATAGAATCTCTCCGAACTTCCCATCCTGACGGTGAAATTCAGTTGGCATGCCCTCGAGACGATGAACCTCACAACGATCTCTTCGCCAAGTGCGAAACGATACTTGCTCGCTGACATTGTCAATTGGAGTTCGACGGCTTGAGGAGTAGAGGCTGATAGCAACAGCACGATGAGGAGCATCATAGACGCGAGCGGATTCATCAAAGTCCCCCAAGGAAACCCACACCATTTTGTTCTGCCAAGTATTGAGAGAGAAACTTCCTGCCCAGTGTTACTTGTCGTCGCAACCCACCAAGTTTGGTTTGGCTTGGCTTGTTGGCAAGAATTCTTTTCTTTAGGTCAGAAAAGGGGATGAAATAACTATGATTGTTGTATACTATGATAAATATGAATTGGCCTCTCAACAACATGCCAAAATTCAATTCGTCTCTTGAAACACTGATGCGACATTCTCCCTCATGCCTCCCCTTTCTATCATTTGGGCATTTCACTTGGTAGAACCTACTCTTCTCATCCATAAGGTCGAAGGGCGCTTTAGCAAAGGCAACCCCACGAAACCTAGTGCTCAATATTTCAACGGCTTTACCGTGTTTTGCGCATTGACTAGTTGGCATAGTCATTCACCCACTAAGCACATACATTTGTGGGTGGGAGGAATTGGGGCTGCTCCTGTCTGCTGAATACGTGTTGGTTGAACAGCCTGACGCATTCGTTTGGGTTGGCGGGTTGTGTGAAACGTTTGTTCTTCAGCCCGAAAGAGTGCAATGAGATTCCGCGCCCATCCATGAAGCCTCCAACTCTCACGAGCCTACCATGCCACAATACCACATCCCCCTTCCATGTCTGAAGACAGGAGCTTGCGCTCGCCCCATTATGGTCAACACTGTGTCCCCTAGGACTTGTTAAACACAGTTTGACCGGTCGGAGTTCATCACGTGGAACCGACTCCCTCACCCCTATTAGACAGGTTCGTTGTGTCGAGACTCGACATATTCCTCGATGTCGTTTCAACACTTCCTTGAGAGTGTCAAATCGACCGTTGGGAGAAGACAAGCTATTTATATGCATTGGGTCGGGAGCTATAGTTCGTGACCGATTCCTTAGGAATCGGTCCGAAAAAGTAAGAAAGAAGAATTGAAGTGAAAATAAAATGAAAGCACTAAAAGCAATAATTCTAGCATTACTCATGTTGCTTCCAATGGCCGCTGTCGGACAGACAGCAGCACAAGTTCCCTCGACTGGCTTGTTTATCGACCGCGCAGATCAGGAGTCTTGGTACACGACTGTGCAAGGTGTCTTGGATGTTCCGGGAGAGATGCCGCTCTTTCCATACTGGCATGGCGCCGTTAAGATAGGTCTCTCGAAGTTCGGCGAAACGGTCAACCCATTCCCAGTGGTCGATGGGGTGAGCAATGGTGTCGGCTTCCAGTACACTGGCATCGATGGCGTAGTCTACGACCCGATCGTGAACCCCGATATTAACATCAACAAAGTCGTCGCGGGATGGAAACTCATTGTCACCTACAAGGCTTCGGCTCAGAACTACCGAACAATTTGGGCATACGCGAAGTTCAGCGACTTGGTCAAGGCGGGCTCACCAATCCCTGGAACGACTGGTGACTGCTTCGCGGCTACGGGAGACGAAACTGGGACCATTCCGTCGCCGGTGGGTTGGATAGTCTGCCCATACGACAAAATCGGTAACCAGGCCTACGCAATGCCCGATTCGGCGGTGCTGACACCGAACGGTGGAAGGAAGACGAACGGAATCGTTGAGACCGCTCCTCTTCGGCCAATGTACGATGGGCCGAGAAGAATGATATATGTCTCGGAGAGCATGATCTACGACTATTGGCTTGCTCAGCAGGAAGGGTTCCCCTACACTGAATATCCAGTAGCGAAGCTGGTATTGACTTTCGACTTTAACAAGGACACGAAGGAGCTCACCATAATCAAGGACGTGAAGCTCGAGCTGCCCTCGAAGTACGGCCTCACCATCACCGCTCAAGAATGCCACGATCACAGCTTAGCCATAGCTGGGGCAGCATACGAATCCGGCTTCGTGAACAGCAAGAGCAACGAGAAGGGCCTAGCATGCTTCGAACTCGACAACAATGAAGAGCTCGACCAGGGCAACGCTCTGCCTTCGACTTCGGTGAAAGGCTACGCCCACTTCTACACAATGAACTACACAGGCAAGACACTTGACGAATCCCTAGTCACCGAGAAGATCCTGACCGACGGCACCCGATATGTGAACACCACCGCCAGCAATAAAGAGGAGTATCACTGGGACGCTTGCATGGCGGTCACTCGCACGAATGACAATTGCAGGCCCAACGACAGGTACGCAGTCGCGCAGATGATCAACCAGGACATGACATTCGTTGTGAAGAAGGCCTTCTGGCCGCACCCAGACTGGTGGACCGTTGACGCCTTCGTCCAAGGCCAAATCTTCAATAAACTCGAGGGACTTCGAATGAACGACATGGCCGACGAGCCTGAAGTTGTGGGCACAGCAGCACAATGGAACTTCATCCTCAACGGTGAGCTCAACTCCCCCATAGGAGACAACCGTCAGCAGTGGAGAAGCGTTGAGACAATCGCTGTGACAGACCTCAACACCGCAGATGATGCGAACATACCACCCGGTGGTCACACAAACGTGCTCGACAGCGAGCTAATGTACTTTGACAACATGGTCTTCAACCCATGGGACCTAAACGACGCCGTCCACAAACAATACAGTAGACTGGTGCAGTTCGAAGATGGCGGAACAGCCACTGTCACCCTTGATAATACACCGATAACAGTCACCGATGCCGACTGGGGCGCGTATGCCAGTTTCTCTGAGAGAGTGCTGCTCATTGAAGGAAATAGCGAGGTACTACTACATCGCCCAAGTGACTACACCATTAGTGGTAAGGTAATCACCTTCACTGTTACCCCTCCTTACTACGCCACAGTAAAGATCCTCTACTCTACTAGGACAGTCCATGAGAAGATGGACGACAAGCTCACCGCGATCGCTGGAGACATAGTTCCCCTGGAGCTTGGACCGGCTGACGATGTCAAGTTCGTCATGAACAAGACAGCGACTGGCTGGGCACAGCTCACTGAGCCAACTCACTACGTGTGTCTGAACGCAACCGGTGACACCGTAGCCTGCAATGGCGGCGGTCTTCTTGGGTCGATCGTCTCCGTAGAATTCCTCGCACCCGTGCCTACCGAAGGGAAGATTGTCTACAATACAGCCCGCGGCACCTATGAGTGGATCATAGTCGGCCGCGACTCCAACGTGATAGACTCTGCAGGCGCAGCCCATGTCAGCGAAGCCTTCGACTCGATCAAGAACATCGACGTGAAGATGGCAGGCCTGGACAAGCAGAACACACAATACTCCCCAACTGTACCCTACATCCAATGGTGGTACGAAGACAGCTATTACCGCTACTACAGGGAATGCGCCCTCCCCAATGAGGAAGGCTGCAGGGCACACCTACGCGACGACTTCTCCACCATCATGCCTATTGACAGCTCGAACATAATCCTCGTCGGCGGACCAATTGCGAGCCTCAGCATGGAGATGGCGAACGACTGGGGAAGCCTAATCTACCGAGACAAACACACGGACTTCTACAGCCCAGGACAATGGGACAGTACGATCCACACCTTCGCAAGGGATGGCTCCGCCGTGATCGGAACATACATGGACGTTGACGGAACCGTGTACTTCTACATCTACGGCGGCGATGCCCAGGACACCTTCTGGGCAACACACTGGTTCTTGGGTCAGAGCTTCACCTACAACAATATCCCATATCCGAACGGTATCACATACCTCCAAACCGAGAACCATGGCGTGACGAGCCTGCTCCTGAACATCGACTATACCTATCCGCACCCACCGAGCATCACCATCGTCAAGCGACTCAACACAATCAGCCAGAAGAATCCAGAACAGGACCCATAAGGTCCTGAGGGGGCCATGAGCCCCCACCCTCATCTTTTTTCTGATCTCTCCGATAACTAGCGGCGACGCTGCTGCCACTCAGAAATAGCAGCAAACAGAAATGGAAGAAGTCGCCACGAGTCCACGGCGGAGCTAGCTTTGTCACTGGACGAGCCTGGATGCCTGCATCTTCAATGCGTACGAAGTTTGGATAGGGCGTAGTTGCCCGCAGCATGGGCAGTAGACTCGGTGGATAGCGCGGAATGCCACGCCACGAGCACTACCGACAAGCTCATCTTGCCGTCGGTTCAGCCAGCATGATGGGGGCTTACATCCTGAGCAGGCCACGGTCGGCGTTTGCGCTCGTCTTACTCTTTGCCATTCTAAGCTCTGCCATTCTGTCGGGGGCGTCGAACGCCAAAAGTAGTCCAAGCGAAGTCGTAACGTTAGCGAGTGGCCAGCTGAAGCCGCATGGCATCGTCATATTCGATGAATATGTGTACTGGACGGATGCGGGCAAAGGCACGGTCAGCAGGGTCCCGGTTGAAGGTGGAGCAGTCATGGTCCTCGCCTCTGGGGGAAGCCAACCTGAAGGCATAGCGGTCGATCAGGACTATGTCTACTGGACCGACTTTGAAGCGGGAATTGTGAGTAAGGTGCATGTCACGGGTGGTCCTTCAACGATTCTGGCCTCTCAACAGAACCGTCCTTGGAGCATACTTGTCACTGGTGGGTACGTTTACTGGGCAGAATTCTTGGTAGGAAATATTAAGAGGATACCGGTGAACGGCGGCCAAGTGGAGTACGTGGTGAAAGACAGGTCCGGCGTCTCAGGCATGGCGATCTACCAGGGCTACGTGTACTGGGCGGAGGGCTCGATCCAAGGGGCAGATGTGAGCCAGATAGGCAGAATCCCACTTGCAGATGGTGCGCGAACTCAACTTGTCAAGACCGTCAAGCCTTGGTCAATAACCATCGGAGCCAACAGCCTCTTCTGGACGCGGTATAGATGGGGAGGAGTTCAGAAGGTTTCCCTGAGCGGTGGCCCGATCAAGGTTGTCGAATATGACAGTATCGAGGATGACGATTTCATGATAGCTAGTGATGATCGGAACTTGTACTGGACTGAGAGGAGGAGCGGCAACATAAAGAGCGCGCCCCTGACTGGCGGAAACGTAACCATCCTAGCCAGCGATCAGCAGGAACCATACGCTATAGCCACAGACGGAACACATGTAGTGTGGACGGAGGCCTCGGGCGGGAACGTCAAGCTATACGATCTTCCCCTGGAGGGGACGGCATGGGAACCAGCCGAGCTGTACACGCAAGCAGTCGTCGGCTCAGTCGTGATTGCTGCGATAGTCTTCGTTGGAGTATTCGCTGTAAGACGCAGGCGCCGTAGAATCCGCTGAGGGTCTGCTGGGCCACGTACAGTCCGATGCGGTGGGCTTCTATGCTTCTATGATGGGATGGATGCGGGTGGAACCGCAACAACGGGATGCCCACCCAACAAAGGATCAGAGTGGAAGCATGAATCTCCCGACTTCAGTCGCGGAGAGGGTCAAAATTACAGTAACACAGCGAGCGCAAGCTCCCGACTTCTGGTCGTGGAGTAAGCGAGCTTAAACATGAGCGAATGCAAAGCAGGAGATGAGTTAGGGTGCAGCGAACTTTGGCCGTTGGCTGCATCGAATACGTACTCTGCGAGGTACCTGCAAAAAAAGGGGGAGGTTATCCCTTTTGGTGGGAGCGTGCTAGTCGCCGGATGTGACGAGGGCGATCTCGTTTATGTCTGGAAAACCGTCGCCGTTCGCGTCGACCCAGTTGAAGATGTAGTACGAGTGTGTGTAGCTGTCAATGTTCGGATATATTATGGATTTGAAGTATTCTCCGCCTGCGAAGCTTCCCTTCCAACCGTACCCGTAAATGACCAAGACCGCATTACCGTTACCGTCCATGAAGTACTCGACCACAAACATGTCCTGATGATACGATATTCCGTTACCGAACAGCGTCGAGTCCAAGGCCGTGCTCGTAAGCTTCACACCAGCCCTCGTGTACCAGTAGTACATCGTACCCTCGATGCTCGGGTAGACTGGTGCGATATGCTGATTCTCATAGTATGGGAAAGAGCAGCCACGTCGCGAATATTCCGCACTGGTCCCCAATGATCTGTAAGAACCAATGGGGTAGCTGGCTTTTGCATGATGCAGCGGCGCTGTCTAGCATCCTCAATGATCATACGCCGGATTTTCGGACCAGTCTCTTACCTAAAATGAGTGCGTCCAGATCCGTGGATTGGAAGCATTTCAACGCGTCCTCGGGGGTTTCAACAATGGGTTCTCCGGCTACATTGAAGGAAGTGTTGAGAACCAGAGGTACCTTGGTGATTCTTTCAAATGCGACTATGAGATCGTAGAAGACAGGATTGTCTTCCCTTCTGACCGTTTGAACCCTTGCCGTTCCGTCCACGTGAGTGATTGCAGGAACCAGACGCTTCTTGTCCTCAAGGACGTTGACGACTTGGACCATGAAAGGCGCCTCTCCGTGCAGGTCAAAGAACTCGCCTGCCTTTTCAGCAAGAACGCTCGGAGCATACGGTCGATACATTTCACGATGTTTTACCCTGGCGTTGAGCCGTTCCTTTATGTCCGGTCGCCTTGGATCAGCCAGGATACTGCGATTGCCGAGAGCGCGGGGACCGCACTCCGACCTTCCCTGGAACCAGCCTAAGATCCTGCCCTCGGCGAGCAGCCTTGCGACTTGATCAAGTAGGTCGTCGGGGACGATGCTGGGAATATTAGAACTCGAAATAGCTTGATCGACCTGCTTCTCTGAATATGACTCGCCTGTGTAGGGTGAGAATCTCACAGGCGTAGCTCGTTTGTGTCCGAAGATGTGGTGATAGGCAAACAGGGCGGCGCCAACTCCTGTTCCGTTATCTCCCATCATCGGAAGAAGGAATGCATTTTTGTAGGGTCCTGAAGTCAGGATGGTTCCGTTCATCGAACTGTTCAAGCCTACGCCGCCAACGACACAGAGTCCTTCACAGTCACGACCATATCTCTTCTCGAAGTCGTAGAGTTGATTTACAAGCCGGACGGCCACCATTTCTGTATATGCTTGGATAGAAGCTGCCAAGTCACAATGCTGTTTGGTCGGATAGTCCTCGAATTTTCTTTCCCTCGGCGGTATGCCCAGTTGACGAAAAAGCTCAATCGCTCTTAGGTTACCTAAAGGGTTCGAGTCATAGATCGCAATTTCAAAGTCGCCGTTCTCTTCCACAGGGGCGATTTTCAGAAAAGTGTCTAGATATTTCGGTTCTCCATACGAGGCCAGAGCCATGACTTTGCCTTCATCGTAGTTAGGACGATACCCAAGGTAGTCGCAGACCATTAGCCAAAGATACCCGAGAGAACTTCGAAGCCTAAATACCTTGCAAACCTCTATGTCCGACTCGTTCACGAGTGCCAAGGCCGTGGCCAAGTAGTCCCCACCTCCTTCTACTAGTAGCACAGCACATTTCTGATATGGAGATAGGAAAGCAGCACTCGCTATGTGAGCGAAATAATGCGGCACATAGACAAGTTTTTCAGCGATATCAGGAACTTTCAATTCAGCTCCTAGCAAATTCTGTAGCTCCCCTGCGAATTGGCCCTGGTTGAAGCTGAATGAACCCACGGCAATAGCGTCCACGTCACTCAAAATGATGTTGCTCTCTCTGAGGCAGCTCTCTATTGCGAACTTGGGATAACCAGCTTGCTTCTTGACGCGTGTGAAGCGTTCCTCCTCGCGAATTGCGATTACCTTGCCGTCCTCAATCAACGCAGCATTGGAATCATGGTGTATTCCACCAATTCCTAGAATCCTCAAATCCTCAACACTACTCCGATTGCCAGAATTGTTCGACCCGGTTAAACCACGGTTCATTATGACTGGCGTTTGGTGACGCTTGACGTGCTTGACGTTCGGTGCTTGACGGCTTATAATTGTGTGTGTTGTGCTTGCCGTTCCTATGCTTGACGCCTACGCTTCAACTACACGATATTAACTACTTTCATTGTCGGGGGTGGACCAAATATGGACCATGCTCCCGACTGCCCCCTCTCGCTCGTCTTGGCTCATCCCACCACATTGGATGGCGCCGCGCCTCGCTCGCCGGAAGTAGAGAATAGAGTAGATCTCTACTGATCCTAACCTCGTCTTCCCCCCTGATGAGGTATGTTTGCGCTTAGCTTCAAGCTGCCAACGAGTAGACTGATGTTTGTCGATACCGAGCTCACCCAAAGTACCACCATGGGACCTTGGGTCCTGGGAAGGTCCGACAGCAAGCATCAAACGCCACTCTGGTGTGCATTGAACTCTGACCCTGGTCAAGTTGTAGGGTGCTACCTGATCCCTCAACGACGACGCTGGGCTTCCATGATGTGTCTGATCCGGTCAGAGAAGAAAAGGACTATTGCGGCGACAGCTAGAGCTACAGTACCAATTCAGAAATGACTTCGAGAAGATAAACCAGATTAAACTTGATGGCCAGTACGCCTACGTTGCCGTGTCAGCCCCAGAACCGAAACCGGTTGAAACAGAACAGTTCATTGGTGTGGACCGAAACACCACCGGCCACTGCGTCGTCGTGGCCAACCCGCAGACCGGCAAAGTCTGGAAGCTTGGAAAGAGTGCAGAGCACGTCCACAAGAAGTACATGGCAATCCGAAAAGCTCTACTGAGAATACGTAGACCCTGATTGCAGTAGCAGTCCTTGGAGCGATATTTCTTGTGAGACGCACGCGCCACGCAAGAACTGGCTGAGGCGCTGCTTAGAACGGATTTGAGCAAGAAACCCCACATCCTTTACAGTAGATCAAAATTTAGGGAACGTTCCAACGACCTAGTCGTATGAGTCGAATCATAGAACCAGGCCGTTGGAATGTTCCAAGAGGGATGGACAGGTCAAGGTACTACATAACCGTTAAACAGACCGTCTCTCAGGCAATGCGCCTTGAGGCGAGGAATAGCGACGCCGTCCTTGGCACGATAATCCTTGCTTCCCTCACCAACAGCTATGTGGAAGGCTCAGCCAAGTTCACGGGTGTATGTGGACAGACCGTAAGGAATCATCTGAGAAAGCAGGATCCATCAGACCTCATCAGGGTAAACGACGATCTGGCAATGAAGCTTAGGTCGATGGGTGCCTTCTCAAGGAAGCGTATACTTGCAATAGACACGCATGATATCATGTACTACGGCGACCCTGAGGCTGAAGGCGTCGTTGGGACGCAGCCAAAGAGAGGTTCTCACTGGGCATACAAGTTCGGAAGCATAAGCGTCCTTCTAGATGGGGAGAGACTCACGCTTGCAGCCGTATCTGTCCTGCGTGAGCCAAGGCTGGAGCACGTAAGAATGTTAATTGAACATGCTCTCGCTCTTGACATCAAACCAAAACTCATCCTTCTGGACGGCGCGTATAACTCCGCTGAAGTCATAAACTACCTGAACGGCATCGGCGTGAAATACATCATCCGGATAGCGTCACCCGTCGAAGGGATCAGGCCAGGGGACGATTTCGTCTACAGGACAAGGGGGCATAGGAGGAGAGAGGACGAACAGGCCACGTTCAGAATCGTAGCGATCAACGGAAGGGACAGGAGCGGGAAGAGAAGGCTCTTCGTATTCGCCACAAACACGGACCTGAATGCAAAGAGGGTCAGGAAGCTATTCAGGAAGAGGTGGGGAATAGAAACATCGTACAGGATGATAAACAAGTTCCTGGCAAAGACAACATCGAAGCTACATGCCGTGAGGAAGCTATACTTCTACCTCGCGATTCTTCTTTACAACCTGTGGGTCATGCTGAATCGCTCTGAAGATAGGGTCATAGCAGACACGTTGAAGCTGCACGCCATCTTGGCACTGACCCTGTCATTCATCCCTGATATCGAAGGAGAGGGATGAGAGTATGAGGTGGGCAAATTTTGATCTACTGTTTAGGCGTGGGAGTGTCAAACATGATGCCTGTGGCAACATGTCGGGTCCTCCTAAAGCAGATTTCAGCGGTCGGGCCGTCCTATCTGATCCTAAAGTCTACAAGCGTTCCCCTACGGAGCGTCATGCGAGCAAGGTCGATCCTTGAGTTATCGACGGTCTTGGACTGCAGAATCGGAAGATGTTCGAAGACTATGGTCGCCGGTTGTCCGGTCAGCGGGGCTTGGTGACAATTACTGTAACACAGCGAGCGCAAGCTCCCGACTTCTGGTCGTGGAGTAAGCGAGCTTAAACATGAGCGAATGCAAAGCAGGAGATGAGGTAGGGTGCAGCGAACCAACACGGTCCTACTCACGCCAACCTGTGAACAGGAACAGCAGCTCCGCAGCCTCGCGGAAGCATCAGCGCGCTTGTGGAACCTAGCCAACTATGAGCGTCGACAAACACTCTTCAAAAGCCAGCAAGTTCCCACCTGCCGACGCAGTTAATATGGAACGCTTCACGTTATCGAACCAGTCAAGTGATGCATAATGGTCTGCAACCGTCCTCTCACGCTCGCGTTACTCTTAACCGTGATACTGTTCACGACTATTTCGCCTGTGTCTGCATCCGATTCACCCGGGTCTAATCCAGTCTCCGCGGCCAACTCGTATTCCGCTCAGGGAACGCTGAACATCATCTACGGTGATGGACCCGAGGGTTTCAGTAAGGTCAAGTACTACTTGTACGGAGATGATGGGACCCGCATCCGGTTGTCATTCGCTTCTCCTCCGTCCTTCGCGTATTTCGGGAAGCAAGTGCTTGTAACTGGGGCACCTCCAGCTCGAGCTCTCGTGCAGACCGGTCAAGCCGAGACCACGATGTATGTAGAGAGCATTTCGTTGTTGAGCAGACAGGGAGCACAGGCGAATGCCGGTGCAATGCTCGGAACGGTGTCCGGAACCAAGAAGATGATAATCCTATTGTTGAGGTATTCCGACGACCTGTCGGTTCCCCACGACCCCACTTTCTACTTCGACCTGATCAACTCTCCCGTTGGGTCTTCCGTGAACGCGTTCTACCAGGCGGACTCCTGGGGCCGACTGAGTATCTATGCGGACACCACCACTGGCTGGTTGACTCTGCCGCATCCTAAGTCATACTATGCTCCCTGTGGATGGAGCAGCGCGTGTCTCGACTGGGACGCCCTTAGCAACGATGGGATCGCATTGGCTGATTCACAGGTGAACTTTGCGAACTACGACATGATCAGCTTTGTTGCGAGCAATGACTTCGACTGCTGTGCGTGGGGAGGCGGATGGTATGGCACGCTAGATGGAGTCACGAAGACTTGGGGTGCAACTTGGATGCCACCGTGGTCCCAAGAGCTAGGCACCTATTCACACGAGGTTGGCCACAGCATCGGTCTGCCCCATTCCGGATGGGTCTATTATGACTATGACTCTCCCTGGGATGTGATGAGCGGCGGAGACAGATACAACAGTGCCGCGTGTGGTTCGTACTTCTCAGCCAACAGCGGCCGTGACATCACAATCCTGTGTTACACGCCTGCTGACACGATTGCTGCCTACAAGGACATGCTCGGATGGATAGATACAAGTCACCTGCTCACGGTTCCTCTGGGAGGTTCCGCGTTGGCGTCGGTTGATTCCTTGGCCGCCCCGCTGGACATTAGCTACAAGATGCTGAAGATATGCATTCCAGGCTATTCCTGTGTTAGCGGTGGTGAGACAAGTAGGTACCTTACCGTCGAAGCCAGGACCCACTACGGCTACGACAGCTACCTGCCAGGTGAGGGGGTCATCCTACACATGTTTCAAGGTGATCGTCCGCTAGTATCGGGGCCCTGCTTCTTCATCAGCGACAATCCTCCGGCCTATCCGATCGACTCCACTCCAGGAGACTACGTACCGTGCATAGGAGGGTTCGCTCTCTCCAATGCCGAGTGGCACGCAGGCCAGTCCTACAGTGATATGTTCACCTTAGGCCCTGGACGCTACCTCACAGTGACCAGTCAAGTAGGCTCGTCTCCTAGTCCCGTAGTTTTCAGTATCACGATCACCAGGACCTCGCTTCAGGTCAGTTCGGTTCCAGCCGATGTCTTAGATGCGGCTGCGAACTCGGTGATCTACGTGCTTCCTGACTGGCAGAGCAGCCATCCGAAACCGAGCGGCGTATCCACTGCGGCGCTCTCTGACTTTACCGCGTTGGGCTTCATGTATGGCGCCTCAGAGAACATGCAGATTATGGCCTTGGACACGAACAGCACCTACTTTGATCCCTCCACCGGCGCCCCGAAGATCTCGGACAGCGTCTTGGTTGCGTTTGCAGGTCCACTTGTGAATGGTCTCGTCAAGTATTACGAAGTCAATGGAACTTCGCCAGTCTACTTCCAGTGGGCTTCGATTGATGGCGTGTCATACTATGCGTGGCATGACCGGGAGGGCGCCGTGGTTGCGTCTTTGCCATCTTCGGCGGGGCAGGCTGGAACGAGCGACATGTTCCTTGTAGAATACTTCACGGATGCAAACAACAACAGGGTCTTCATAGTCTACGGGTTCGCTTGGAAGGGCACCTACATAGGCGGGGTCTTCTTCAAAACCAATATTCTACCGAACATCGGAAGCTTCACGCATGGCTGGTATGTCTACCGATGGGACGACGTGAACGGAAACGGCTTACCCGATCCGTATGAAGTCAACGCAACACCAGTCAGCTACGGTGGCTAGACTGCGGGTCTATCTCGCTTCGAGTTTCAGCGGTGCTTCGCGCCGCGTCTCGACAACTCTTACGACCTTTCGCTTCTGGGGTGACTGGACGTTTCACACCCACCCGGTGGGTGAACTGCACCTCTAAACGGGAGGCATAGGCTGATCGGGGGTTTTGGTCAAGGTACATCGCGAGTAGCATTACTGGCCTGTTCTATGCCTGCATTCCTGTCCATGTCTGGAGGGGGAGGTTTTTCTGGGGAATGTCGGTATGCGCTTGGAGGCGGCGTCACTGATTTGTACGATCCTTAGGCTAGTGTTAGCGTTTCTCCGTCTGGCATGAGAGTCCAATTGTCCCCGATCACTTAGTGAGGGCGTCGTGATTTGGACAGTTGATTTGTGTATGTTATCCCTTGGTGTGACTGAATCGTAACGTGTTAGGGCTTCTTTGGGCGACTCCTTGTCAGGCGGGGAGTCGCCTTTGCCGCCTGGAATGGGAGGTTAGAAGAATGAGGGCGGATAGGAAGAGTGGTAAGAGG
>Ga0315280_10003929_pt1 | contig 22364 bp, 16 predicted proteins | sample YL17G06_40_MG_FD_203697 | JGI IMG/M metagenome (GOLD analysis project Ga0315280, IMG submission 203697) | Sediment microbial communities from Yellowstone Lake, YNP, Wyoming, USA - YL17G06_40 | ecosystem: Environmental > Aquatic > Freshwater > Lake > Sediment | place: USA: Wyoming | collected...
AACTAAGCTAAGTGAGAAAGGAAGTGGGATACCTGAGATAGTTAGGAGGTGAGCTTAGAAGCAGCTATCCTTTAAAAAGTGCGTAACAGCTTACTAACTAAGGAATCCTGCGCCGAAGATTAACGGGCCTAAAGCTTAGTACCGAAGATAAGGTCCCCCACCACTTTATGTGGATTTCCAATGCATTTACAAGTTTGTATTTAGAATAATTTTGTAAAACTTGTTTTGGAAGTCAGTATAAAGTGGTGGGGGAGGTAGGGGAGCGTTCTCAGTGCAGTGAAGTCAAACCGTAAGGTTTGGTGGAGCGCTGAGAAGTGAGAATGTTGGTATGAGTAACCGCAATCAGGGTGAAATCCCCTGACACCGAAAACCCGAGGTTTCCTTGGCAACGACAATCGACCAAGGGTTAGGCGGACCTAAGGCGTAGAGGAAACTCGAAGCTGATGGACAGCCGGTTAATATTCCGGCCCTTCCCCATCAATTTTTAAAAGGGGACGCAGTTGAAGTTTTTGGAAGGATTATTGGATTTCGAGGTTGGAGTAATTCCAGCCGCTTCAAAAATCAGACTGCCTAGAAAAGCCTTTTAAAAGTTAAATTGGTGGGGGATCCGTACCGCAAACCGACACAGGTGGGTCGGTGTAAGTGCACCAAGGTGAACGGGTGAAACCTCGCTAAGGAACTCAGCAAAAAAGTGTCCGTAAGTTCGCAATATGGACTTCCCCCACCACTTTATACAGATGTCAGAAGAGTTTTTGATCTTTATAATTTATCAAGAAACCTTTAACTCTTTTTGGGCATCCGTTTAAAGTGGTGGGGGATACAACAAACGTACCCCTGGCGACTGTTTATCTAAAACACAGGTCCCTGCTCAACTCGTAAGAGGATGTATAGGGGCCGAGGCCTGACCAGTACTGGAGTGTTAATAATCCCGGTTTTTGCCGCAAGGTAAAAGCTAAGGGTTTGAAGCCTCCAGCGAACGTCCGCAGTAACTATAACTGTGTTAAAGTAGCGTAACCCCTTGTCAGGTAAGTTCTGACCCGCATGAATGGCTTAACGACTAGGGGACTGTCTCAGCGAGGCGCCCGGTGAAAATACAATAAGCGTGAAGACGCGCTTTACCTGCGGCTAGACGAAAAGACCCCAGGAGCTTTACTGTAGCCAGATATTGAATTTTGGTTTTGGATGCGTAGCGTAGGTGGGACCCATTCGGGCTCGGCAGTCCGCGAGGACTGTTAAGAGGACATTGAAGTCCGGCTTTCGGGCTGGACTGAGTCGCCAATGAAACACCACTCTTTCAAAGTCTCGATTCTAATCTGCCTTAAAAAGTGGAAACAGTGTCTGGTGGGCAGTTTAAGTGGGGCACTTGCCCTCAAAAAAGTAACGAGGGCGTTCAAAGGTCGGCTTAGCAAGGATGGAAATCTTGCTGAATGTGCAAAGGCATAAGCCGGCTTTACTGCGAGCGAGATATCGTGAGCAGTTGGGAAACCAGGACTTAGTGAACCGACCTGTTTTCTTAGAAAACGGGAAGATCATCAGCCAAAAGTTACCCTGGGGATAACAGGCTAGTAGGGCCCGCGAGTCCATATCAACGGCCCTGTTCGGCACCTCAAAAATACCGACAGAATCGGGGTGCTATGGCAGTAATGCCATATAAAAAATTGGCTTATAACGGTGAAGTCCAAGTTCTTTTATGTTAAAATAAAAGAGTGGATAATACCGTGGGAAGCGAGCACATAAATTATGTGCTTCGCCCCGTAGAGACTTTGTTCCTAAAAGGAACAGGATAGGGGTACCTGATAATCAGGAATTTTAACCTCTATAATACGCCAACCCCACCAATGTTGACTCGAAGAAGCTACGCTTCTTCTCGACCTTCGTCCCGCTTCGCGGGACTCGGTGGGTGAAGATATAGTCCACACTATTAGTAATAATAGATAATTGCGATGTCGGCTCGTCGCATCCTGGAGGTGGAGAAGCTTCCAAGGGTTGGACTGTTCGTCCATTAAAGCGATCCGTGAGTTGGGTTCAGAGCGTCGTGAGACAGCTCGGTCTCTATCTACCGCAGGCGTTTAGAGTCTTGAGGGGAGTAGTCCTCAGTACGAGAGGACCAGGATTAACCAACCTCTGGTGTACCAGTTGTTCCGCCAGGAGCATTGCTGGGTAGCCACGTTGGGTCAGGATAAGCGCTGAAAGCATCTAAGCACGAAACCTACCCCAAGATTAGGACTCTTAGGTCGGTCAGAGATTATGACCTTGATAGGCTGCACTTGTAAGTCCCGTAAGGGATTTAGAGGAGCAGTACTAATAGACCATTTTAATTCTTGGCTAGCAATTAATAACCGCAAATTCGAACCCCGCACCAAAATTGTGCATTTCTGTGGCGGCCATACTGAGGTTGTTCCACCTCTTTTCATTTCGAACAGAGAAGTGAAATACTTCAAGGCCGATGATAGTAGGATTTTTCCTGCGAAAGTAGGTAGCCGCCACAGAAGTGTTCTATATATCCACAATTTGGTGCGGGGCTTTTTGTTTTTTTGACTTTTAGATTATAATTAAATCGGCGAAGAGGACTTCGTCTTCTTCTTCACCTTCGCTTCCATAAATGGAAGCTCGGTATCAAAGAGGATAAATCCTCTTTTCCACCTTCACTTTTATAAATAAAAGCTCGGTTAATGAAAATTATTTTTAAAATTGTAATTTCCGTTTTAGTAATTTTCCTTTTTGTTTTTTTAAATTTAGGGCCAATTTCTAGTAAAGTTAAAAATTTCTTTTATTTGATATCGGAACCTGCTCAAAAATGGCTTTGGCAAAAAGGAAATAATCTCTCCAATTTTTTTGAGACAATTTCAGAGATTAAAAGTTTAAAAAAAGAGTCAGATAATCTAAAATTAAAGATTAAGACGTTGGAGAGTGAAAATTTAGTTCTAATCGAATTAAAAAAAGAAAATGAAATTTTGAGGAAAGCCCTAGAAATTGGTTTAAAAAAGGATTTTAAACTTGTTTTCGCCCAAGTTATTGGGAAAGATGTTTCTCAAGACTCAATTTTAATTGACCAGGGGTCAAAAGATGGGGTCAGAGTGGGTTTACCAGTCATTACCCAACAAAAAACTTTGGTGGGGAAAATTAGTCAGGTTTATGAAAATTTTTCAAAAGTACAACTTTTATCAAATAAAGAATCATCCTTTGATGCTAAAATTTCCGAAAAGGAAATTTACGGAATAGTCAAAGGGAAGGGAAATTTTAAATTCTATTTTGATCTTATTCCCAAAGACCAAGAGTTAAAAGAGGGAGATTTTTTAGTTACTTCTGCTTTAGGAGGGGTCTTCCCTCCGGGGCTCTTGATTGGCGAAATTAAAGAAGTTAAAAAGTCAGATGTCGAACTTTTCCAAAAGGCAGAAATTAAGCCGGCCTTCGATATCACGGAATTAAAATTTCTATTTGTTATTACGGAATGGTAAAAAATATCTTCTTAATATTTATCTCTTTTTATATTTTGTTTTTACTTCAGACCAGTTTTTTAACTTATTTTAATGTAGCTGGCATGATTCCAAATCTTATTTTAATTTCCGTAATTCTTATCAATTTTTTTGAAAAACCAGGACAATACTTAGGACTATTTAGTGCTGCTATCGGTGGTTTTTTCTTAGATATGTTTTCTGACGCTCCGCTAAATTTCATTGGTTTTCATATTCTAATTTTTCTTTTAATCTCAGTTTTTATTAAATATCTTTTTAAAAAGCATGTTCAACTTTTCTGAAAAAAAGAGAATTTATTTCCAAACTCGACGGGCCCCCGATATCGAACCCCACGAAGTTTTATTAGATAAATTAGCAAAAAAGAAAGAGGAGGAATTGGGTATTTCCGGGAAAAAGTTCGAAATCCCTCTTTTTAAAAGAGTTTTCCAAGGTTTTTTCTATTTCTCGATTCTATTACTTTTTCTTCTTTTTTTGAGGACTTTTCAATTTCAGGTAATTGAAGGAAAAGAGTGCTTATCTCAATCTTTCGAGAATAGATACATTTTTCATAAAATCCAAGCTCAGAGAGGAGTAATTTATGACCGAAATTTAAAGCAGCTATCTTTCAATCGTCCAAGCTTTGATTTGGTTTGCGAAAAGAATAATCTTCCTCAGTCCTCCGAATCTGAAAGAAAAAAAGTTTTAAATGAGGTCTCTCAGATTTTGAAAATAAATTCGGAAGCATTGGAAAAAATAATTAGCGAAGCGTCTGAAAGTGAAGATTTTACTTTCCCAGTCTTTAGGAATTTAGATCATCAAACCTTACTTATTTTAGAAACCAAAATTGGAGAACTCCCCGGATTTACGATATCTGAAAACTCAATTCGAGAATACCAGGATGGTGAAGATTTCTCTCATTTAATTGGTTATACGGGAAAAATAAAAAGTGAAGAATTTAAAGAAGAACCCGAATTCTATTCAATTTTCGATTACGTTGGCAGGGAAGGGATCGAAAGTTCCTATGAGAAAGTTTTAAGGAAAAATCCTGGAAAAATAAGAATTGAGAGAGATGCCTTGGGAAATATAATTTCAAAGGAAATAATATCACTGCCGGAATCTGGAAAAAGTTTGGTTTTGTATTTAGATTCTGATTTACAGAGAAAAATTAAAGAAACCTTAGAAAAAAAAGCTAAAGAAGTTGGAGCAAAGGGAGCGGCGGCAGTGGCTTTGGATCCAAAAACAGGAGGAGTTTTAGCTTTGGTCTCTTGGCCAACTTTTGATAACAACATTTTCTCAAAAGGAGACCAAAAAGGAATTCGAGAACTTTTAGACCCAAAGAATGACCGTCTTTTTAATCGCGTAATCAAAGGTAAATACCTCATAGGTTCTACAATAAAACCATTAATTGCCTCGGCTGCTTTAGAAGAAAAAATAATTTCGCCTGATAAAAAAATTAATGACTCGGAAGGGAAAATTGTTGTTCGGGATTTTTGGAATCCTGAAAAAGTTTGGGAATACAACGATTGGAAAATTCATGGTTGGACGGATATGAGAAAAGCCATTGCCGAATCCTGTAATGTTTATTTTTACACCATCGGCGGCGGCTACGGAGACCAAAAAGGATTGGGTCCCACAAAAATTAAAGAATATTTAGAAAAATTTGGTTGGAATCAAAAAACCGGTATCGACCTTCCGGGAGAAGTTGAAGGTTTTATTCCTGATCCTAGCTGGAAAAAATCTTATTTTGAAAAAAAAGAAGATCAGGTTTGGGTTGATGGTGATACTTACAACCTTTCCATTGGCCAAGGTTATCTTAAAATTACTCCCTTGGAAGTAGCTGTTAGTTTCTTACCAATAGCCAATGGGGGGAAAATCTTAAAACCCCAAATTGTCCAAAAAATTATTGATAGTGAAAAAAATCTGGTCGAAGAGGATAAATCCTCTTCTTCACCCTTCGCTGAGACTCGGGTAATTGAGGAAATTCAACCTCAAATCTTAAACGCAAATTTTATTGACCCAAAAAATCTTCAGGTTGTTAGAGAAGGGATGAGGCAAACAGTTACTGCTGGTTCAGCCACCGGTTGGTTGGATACCTTATCGGTCTCTGCTGCTGCTAAAACCGGAACAGCTGAATTAGGAGGGAACTACTATCACAACTGGATAACTGTCTTTGCCCCTTATGATGATCCTAAAATTGTTTTAACTATTGTAATTGAAAAGGTTAAAGATGTGAGAGTTGCTGCTTTGCCCGTGGCTCAAGAAATATTAAATTGGTACTTCACCCGGTAGTAGATTTTGGACTCATTCGCCAAAGGCGAATGAAAGAAAGCATAGCTTTGTCCAAAATTCACTACCGGGCTTCACTAAATAAAAAAAATGAGTTAGACTTAAAATAGTCCAATTTTAAAGTACGAAATCCCACTACATGGCAACCCAAGATGAGTTAAGAAAAATTCGGTTAAGAAAATTGGAAGCAATTAAAAAAACTGGTTTTCCAGTTTATCCGCTAAAAACAAAGAGAACTCATAGAATAATTGAAGTATTGGAGGATTTCAAAAGACTTTCTCGCTCCAAGAAAGAAATAGTTTTAGTTGGCAGAATTAGGTCTTTGAGAATTCATGGCGGAGCCACTTTTTTCCATATTGAAGATGGAGCGGGTAAAATTCAGGCCTATTTTAAAAAAGATAGGTTAGGGGAGTCAGGATACAAGTTTTTCTTAGATAATTTTGATATCGGAGATTTTATTGAGGTTAAGGGAGTTTTATTTAAAACAAAAAAGGGAGAGAGAACAATTGAAGGTGCAGATTTTAAAATGTTGGCAAAAAGTTTATTGCCCCTGCCTGAAAAATGGCACGGTTTAAAAGATATCGAAGAGAGATATCGAAAAAGATATTTAGATTTGATTTTCAATCCGGAAGTCAGAAAAAAATTTGAAATTCGTTCCGGAATTATTAAAGAAATTCGCAATTTTTTAGAAAAGGAAGGATTTTTGGAAGTTGAAACTCCGATTTTGCAACCCATTTATGGTGGAGCCAAGGCCAGGCCATTTAAAACTCATTTGAATGCTTTTGATTTAGATATGTATTTAAGAATTGCCCCGGAGCTTTATTTGAAACGCCTTTTGGTTGGCGGATTTGAAAAAGTTTACGAAATCGGAAAATGTTTCCGAAACGAAGGAGTGGATAGATTCCATAACCCCGATTTCACGATGCTCGAATTTTATTGGGCTTTCGCTGATTATAAAGATTTTATGAAACTAACTGAAAAGTTGTTCGAATATCTTTTAAAGAAAGTTTTTCAAAAATTAAAAATTACTTACGAAGGTAAAAAAATCAATTTTAAAGTTCCCTGGCCGAGGGTTGAATTTTCCCAATTAATCAGAAAATATACTGCCCTTAATGTCGAAGAAATTAATTTAGAGAGCTTAGAAAGAAAGGCGAAAGAATTTAATTTAAAATTAGAAAAGGGATTGGGCAAAGCTGAAATTTTAGATGAAATTTATAAGAAATTTATCAGACCAAAAATCTGGGAACCAACTTTCATTATTCATTTCCCCCTCGGATTTCAAACTTTAGCCAGGTCCTTAGAGAAAAATCCACAAAAATTGGCTAATTTCCAATTGGTGACGGCTGGTTTTGAATTGATTAACGCCTTTTCTGAATTAAATGATCCAACCGAACAAAGAAAAAGATTTGAAGAACAAAAAAAATTAATGGAAGCCGGTTTTAAAGAAGCCCATCCCTTAGATGAAGATTTCTTAGAAGCCCTGGAATATGGTATGCCGCCAGCCGCCGGTTTTGGCATGGGAATTGATAGATTAGTGGCTTTATTAACCGACTCCCATTCTTTAAGAGAAGTGATATTATTCCCAACAATGAAACCCAAAGAAGGATAAACCCATATCGGAAGAGGGTCGGGGAAACCCTTCGGTTTCCCCGTGTAGGAAAATATTAAAAACCGAGGGTTTTTAAAGAGCGAGCCCGAAGCCCGTAAGGGCGCCAGCACGAAGTGCTGGAGAGGGCGAGCGACTAACTTGGTAGTATGTTAGACATAAAATTCATTCGTCAAAATCCGGATGTAGTTAAAGAAGGTTGTCGGAAAAAGCAAGTCAAAATTGACATTGATAGACTTTTAGAAGTTGATAAAAAAAGACGGGAAGTATTACAAGCTCTGGAGGATATGAGAGCCCAGAAAAATAAGGCCTCAAAAGAAATTTCTGGAACAAAAGGCGAAGAGTATAAATCCTCTTCTTCACCCTTCGCTGCGGCTCGGGTAGATGAGAAAGAAAAACAAAAAATCATCTTAAAAATGCGAGAACTGGATAAAAATAGCGATAGGTTAAATGGGACATTAAAAGTTCTTAGAGGGGAATTTCAAAATTTAATGCTTCTAATTCCAAATTTGCCCTTTGACGATGTCCCGGTAGGTAGAGACGAAAGAGAAAATGTAGTCTTGAGAGAATTTGGAGAAAAACCAAAGTTCGCTGAGCGTTCGCTCATCTCTCGCCCTCGCTCTACTCGGGCATTTGATTTTAAATTTAAAGATTACTTAGAAATTGTCCAAAATCTTGATTTAATTGATGTCAAAAGGGCAGCAAAAACTTCGGGAACAAGGTTCGGCTTTTTAAAAGGGGAAGCGGCGCTACTCGAATTCGCTCTCATTAATTTTGCTTTTGACACTTTGACAAAAGAAGGGTTTATTCTAATTGTTCCACCAGTAATGATTAAACCTGAAATGATGAAAGGAATGGGCTATACGGAGCGGGGCGGAGAAGAAATTTATTTTATTGAAAAAGATAATCTTTATTTAGTTGGCACTTCCGAACAAATTATCGGTCCAATGCATGCTGATGAAATTTTTGAAGAGAAAGAACTGCCAAAAAGGTATCTTGGTTTTTCAACCTGTTTTAGAAGAGAAGCAGGTTCCTATGGAAAAGATACTAGAGGAATTTTCAGAGTTCACCAATTTGATAAAGTTGAAATGTTTAGTTTCTGCCATCCTGAAAAATCCAAAGAGGAACATCAACTTTTATTATCTCTAGAAGAAAAATTAATGCGAGCCTTAAAAATTCCTTATCGAGTAGTTCAAATGTGTACCGGAGACCTTGGAGATCCAGCTGCTGCCAAATACGATATCGAAGCCTGGTTACCTGGTGAAAATCGTTATCGAGAAACTCACTCTACTTCCAATTGTACTGATTTCCAGGCCAGGAGATTAAATATTCGTTATCGCGACTCTAAAACAAAAAAATTGGAATTCGTACACACTTTAAATGGAACCGCCTTTGCCATTGGTAGAACTTTAATTGCCATAATTGAAAATTATCAACAGAAAGATGGCAGTATATTAATTCCAGCGGTATTACAGCCTTATTTAAATAATCTCAGGAAAATTGAAAGAAAAAATCCATGAGAAAAGTTTTGGTGTTTGGTACTTTTGACGGTCTTCATCAGGGTCACCTTAGTTTATTTAAACAAGCTAAAAAGTACGGTGATTATTTGATGGTGGTGGTGGCTAGAGATAAAACTGTAAAGAAGTTAAAAAATCGCTTCCCTTTAAATGATGAGACCGAGAGGTTAAATGCTCTTTGCAGATGCAAATTAGTAAATGAGGCAAAGTTAGGTTACGAAGATAATCCCTACCGAATTATTAAAGAGATAAATCCTGACGTCATTTGTCTTGGCTACGACCAAAAATCTTTTACTGAGGATTTAGCGAAAGAATTGGAGAAAACGGGATTAAAAACAAAAATTCATCGAATGAAACCCTATAAACCAGAGGAATTTCATTCATTTATCATAAATACCAAAAATTTAAACCCCGTTAGAAATTTCGAAGGTAAAAGAACATTACAAAAAGAAAGAATTTCTAACGGGGTAAAGAAAATTAATGCCTGAAGAAAAAATTCTAATTAATGGTTTAAAAATCAATTATAAAATTGCAGGCCAGGGTCCTGCTATTTTAATCTTACATGGTTGGGGGGGCTCTTCGGATTCGTGGATTCAGGTCCAAGAAATTTTAGCCAGAGAAGGTTTTAAAATAATTGTTCCTGATTTTCCAGGTTTTGGGAAAAGTAAAACCCCATTTGAACCCTGGGGAGTTAAAGAGTATGGTAATTTTGTTTTAAATTTAACAAAAATTCTTGAACTTCAAAATTTTTTTCTCTTGGGACACTCATTTGGAGGTAGAGTTGCTATTAAATTTTCTATTCTTTATCCAGAAAAAATAAAAAGTCTAATTCTCTGCGACTCAGCCGGGATAAAACAAAAATGGGGGATAGGAGAGAAATTGATATTTCAGATATCTAAGATAGGAAATGCAATTTTTACTCCCACTCCTCTGAGAAGATTCAAAGATAAAGCTAAAAATTTATTTTATATCTTTTTACGTCATCGAGATTATGCCAGAGCTGATGGAACGATGCGAGAAACAATTAAAAAGGTTCTCACCGAAGATCTTTTGAAAGACCTTCCCCAGATAAAAATTAGAACTTTAATAATTTGGGGGGAATCTGACAAATTAGTTCCAGTAAAATATGCTCATATCTTTAAAGAAAAAATTGAAAACTCTGAGCTTAAAATTCTTCCTAAAATTGGGCACTCACCGCATTTGGAAGTTCCGGAAAAACTAACCGAAATTATTATAAATTTTTTACGAGCCCCGGCCTCGTAATATTAATTTATTATGTTTTATATTTTAAGTTTTCTTTGGTTTATTCGTACCACAAAATCAATCTTATTTTGGCTTTATCTTTGGCAATTGAAAGAATATCATATTGGCCGCTTTATTGACCATTTCCGAACCGAAAAAGGGAAAAGAATTTTCATAAACTACTTTCAATTTCTAAAGATTTTTTTAATTTTGGGTCCTTTCTTCTTCCCATTAGTTTTTCCACCCATTATAATTTTCCTTTATTTTGCTGAATCAGTTATCTTTTTCAAAAATCTTTTTCAAAAAAGATTACTTAAACCAGTTTTGACTAAAAAAATTACTTTTTTAATTCTATCAGGATTATTCTTCGAAGTTTTTTTCATTTTTACTTCTTGGTTTAGACCGTTACCTAACTTCGTCTTATTACTTTTAGTTTTTGATATTTTAACTCCGGCAATTACTTCTGGTATTGTTTTTATTTTCCAACCGCTGGCAGTTTTGGCAAGAAATCAAATTATTAAAAAAGCCAAAGAAAAACGAGCCAAAGTCGATGAACTTCGTTCATCTTCACCTTCGCTCAGCTCACCGTATGCGCCTCGCTCGGTATTTAAAGACCTATTAGTTATTGGTATTACCGGTTCATATGGCAAGACCTCAACCAAAGAATTTTTAGCCACGATTTTATCTCAAAAATATAAAGTTTTAAAAACAGCTGAGCATCAAAATTCTGAAGTTGGAATTTCCCAATGCATTTTAAATGATTTAAAATCTGAACACGAAATATTTATAGTTGAAATGGGGGCCTATAATAGAGGAGGGATAAAACTGCTTTGTGATATTGCAAAACCTAAAATCGGAATTTTAACAGGAATAAACGAGCAACACATGGCGACATTTGGCTCTCAAGAAAATATTATCAAAGGAAAATATGAATTAATCGAATTTCTACCTGAAAATGGTTTAGCAATTTTTAATGGAAATAATGAATATTGCCATGAGCTTTATCAAAAAACCAAGAAATCAAAAAAAATTATCTATAATACAATTTCTACGGCCGTAGAAAATGTGTTACATAAAGATTTTTGGGCGGAGAATATAAAAGTGGAAAAGGAATGGATTTCATTTAAAGTCGTCTCGAGTGATGGAGATTCCGCTGATTTTAAGGTAATTTTGCTTGGGGCTCAAAATGTAGAGAATATTTTATTAGCTACAGCGGCAGCAAAGGAATTAGGAATGAGTTTGGAAGAAATTTCGAAGGCCTGCGAAAAAATTAGACAAGAACAGAGCGGAATGAGATTAATTAAAACAAAAGATGGATTAAACATTATTGATGCCACCTATTCTGCCAATCCCGATGGAGTGATTTCCCATTTAGAATATCTAAAAGTTTGGCCTGGAAAAAGAGTAATTATAATGCCTTGTTTAATTGAATTAGGCCAGGCCTCAAAAGAAGTTCACAAAAGAATTGGCCAAAAAATCGGCGAAATTTGTGATTTAGTAATCATTACAACCAAAGAAAGATTTAAAGAAATAAAAGATGGTTCGGCAAGCTCACCACAAGGAGGAGCAAAAGAAGTTTTATTTATTGAAGACCCGAAGGAGATTTTTGAAAAAATAAAAAGTTTCTGTAAACTAAACGATGTAATACTTTTGGAGAGCAGGGTACCAAAAGAAGTAATTGAGTTATTAAGTAAATAAAAAAAGGTGCCGCATTCTCTAGGAATTTAGCACCTAAAAGAGCTAAGGGCTTGGCTGAGGGGATACTGTTTTATTTCTTGGCCAAAAGACTAGTAAAAGAACTCCAAGGGAACAATGAGCTCCAAAGGTCGCAGCGCCTAAGATCTGCCAGATACCCGTTGCGATTGAGGCTGCTAGAGCAAAGATTAATCCTGCCAACAAAATCAACCAAGTTCTTAAAATAATTTCAGTATTATCCAATTCTATCCCTCCCTATTTTGTTTTTTCGTAACTTAATTATACACCCTTATGGAATTTTGTCAATATTTTATTATTAATTTGTTCATATCCCTCCCGGCAGACACAATAAATATGTACTACATTTCCTACGGCCGTAAAAAATGTAGTATAATAGAAGCAAATTATGAAACTTCCATTAACAGATAAATTTCTTTGGGATTTATATAATTTCATTGAAAAAATAGATAAAGCATTTGATTTATTTTATCCTAGGACAATGAAAGAAGTTTGGTTTCCAGACATTTATAAGCTAAGAAGAGAATATGAGAGAAGAGAAGATAGAAGACAGTTTAGCAGGTTGATTTATTATCTAAAAAAGAAAGGTTATATCAAAATTAAAAATTTGGAAGAAAAACAGGGAGTTATTTTAACTAAAAAGGGAGCAGAAAAAGTTTTAAAGATAAAATTTAAACTGAAAGAAAAGAAAAAGAGGCCTGACGGAAAATGGCAGATGGTAATTTTTGATATTCCTGAAAGAAAACGTCATTTCAGAGATTTATTCAGAGAAAATCTCCGCATCTTAGGATATAAAATACTTCAGCAAAGCATTTGGGTTTGCCCGTATGATGTTTCAGAAGAGACGGAAGGAATTATTCGTAAATATTTGCTTGACCCCCATGTTAAACTATTTTTAATTGAAGAAATAGAGATATAACACAAATTCTACGGCCGTAGGAATCGTGTACCTAAATAAATCGAATATTATGGAAAAAATAAAAAAAGAAATTATTAATTTTACTAAAAAATTAGTTCAAATTCATTCTCAGAGTGGGATAGATTCGGAAAAGGAAATTGCAAAATTAATTTTTAAAAAATTAAAAAACTTTGGTTTTTCACCAAAAATTATTGGGCTAAAAGAATATCCTTCGGTAATTTGCTTTTTAAGAAAAGCCGGGGCTAAAAAAACAATTTGGTTTGAAAGCCATCTCGATACTGTTCCTGCCGGTGATTTCAAAAAATGGAAATTTCATCCTTTCGAAGGCAAAGTGAAAGGAAAAAGGATGTATGGTAGGGGAGTGGCTGACTCAAAAATTGGAATTTCAATTTTTTGTTATTTAGCTAAAATTCTTTTTGAAAATCCGAAGTTTAAGGCAAATTTATTTTTAGGTTTTGATGCCGATGAACACAGTGGAAATTTTACCGGAATTAAAGAAATTTTAAAATATGCTCCAAAAAATTCTGATATTTGTATTTTGGGTTATCAAGGAATAGATGAGATTTCAATTGGAGGTAGAGGTTGGTTGCGCTTAAAATTAATTACTTTTGGCAAGGCAGCTCATACCGGTTCTCGAAGTAAAAAGGGAATTAATGCTATTCACAAAATGCAAAAGGCGATATGGACAATTTTGGATTTGCCATTTTTAAAACAAAAAGAGAAATTTTTTGAATCTGGAAGCAATTTAAATGTTTCTTTAATCAAAGGGGGCAAAATAATAAATGTCGTGCCAGATATATGCGAAGCACTTTTAGATATAAGAATTATTCCTTCTCAAGAGCCAAAAGAAATTTTAAGGGAAACTAATCAAAAATTAAAAGAAATTAAGAAAAAAGATAAAGACTTTAAATTCAAAATTCAAGTTCTCCAAAGCCAAAAAGCTTTTTTAACTAATTCAAATTATCCTTTTTTGAAAATCTTAAAGGAAAAAGCAGGGAAGATTTTAAAAAGAGAGATTCCATTTAGAACTTCAGGAGCGGGAAGTGTAGGAAATTTAATTAGTAAAAAAGGAATTCCAGTTTTAAATGGTTTTGGATGCAATTGCGGAAATATTCATACCTCGAATGAATGGGTAAATATCGGAGATCTTCCAAAGATTTTAAAAATTTTTGAAAAAACCCTAATTGATTTTTCAAAAAATGACATTTGAAATCAAGGAAATTGAAGATAAGGAAATTTGGGAAAATTCTCTTTTGGAATTTGATGAAAAGACTTTTTTGCAATCTTGGAATTGGGGGGAGTTTCAAAAAATGATGGGAAATAAGATTTGGAGATTGGGAATTTTTGAAAACTCAAAATTGGTTAATCTTATTTTAACTATTGAAATTGAAGCAAAAAGAGGAACTTTTTTATTCATTCCTCACTTAGTTTCGAGTAAATACCTCCAAGTTTTAGTAAATTATTTAAAAGCGCTATCAAGAGAAGAAAAAGCAGATTTTATTCGAATTTCACCAATTTTAGAAAGAAATGAGGAAAATATTAAGATTTTTAAGGAATTAGGATTTAGAGATGCTCCTATTCATATGCATCCGGAAGTAACTTGGGAGTTAGATATTAAAAAGCCAGAAGAGGAACTCATCTCGCAAACGAGAAAAACAACACGATATTTAATAAGGCAGGCTCAAAAAAATTCCGATATCAGGATAGAACAAAGTTTAGAATTAAGAGACATTGAAAAATTTAATCAACTTTATCAAGAGACAGTTGATCGTCACCATTTTGTGCCATTTTCTTTAGAATATTTAAAAAATGAATTTTTGGCTTTTTCGCAAAATGACCAACTTTCTATTTTTTTAGGAAAATACAAGAATGATTTAGTTTCTGGGGGTATTTTCATTTTTTGGCAAAATATCGCCTTTTATCACCATGGCGCCTCTTCTTTAAGATACCCCAAAATTCCGGTTTCTTATTTACTTTTGTGGGAAGCGATAAGAGAAGCGAAAAATAGGGGTTGTAAAAAATTCAATTTCTGGGGGATAGCGCCAGAAAATCAAAGAAATCATCCCTGGTATGGGCTTACTTTATTTAAAATGGGATTTGGTGGCTATAAAAAAGAATATGTGAAAACACAAGATTTACAAATTTCTAAAAAATATTGGTTAAATTTTATAATTGAAAAATTAAGGAAAACTAAAAGAGGATTATAGGTGTCATAAAGTAAGGTCGCGGCACGCGCGAATTATTTAAATGTCGCCTTCGGCGACACGCGCTAACGCCGCTCCTTAAAAACCCTCGGTTTTTAATATTTTCCTACACGGGAGAACCGAAGGGTTCTCCCGACCCCTCTCCGATATGGGATATTATTCTAACCACTTATGAAGATTTATAGAAGACCATATCGAATAAAAAAGAAAAAATCGATTTTTCGCAGTCGATTTTTTTGGCTGTTTGTTTTGACTCTGATATTTTTGGGAGGAATTTTTTATTTACTTTTTCTTTCTCCTTTTTTTCAAGTCCGAGAAATTAAAATTTCTGGCACTGCCAGCTTTAATGAAAAAGTTTCAAGTGAACAAATTTTATCTCAAGTTCAAGAAAAAATAGAACAAAAATTGTTATTTTTCACCACAAGAAGCATCTTTTTAGTAAATTTGAAGCAAATCAGAAAAGAAATTTTAGAAAATTTCCCTCAAATGGCTGAGGTATACTTCAAAAGAAAATTTCCAGCAATTTTGGAACTCGAAATTGAAGAGAGAGAACCGATAGCTATCTTTAACTTTGAAGAAAGTTATTTTTTTATTGATAAAAAAGGAATAATCTTTGAGGAAGTCTCAGAAGATGAATCTTCATTGAAGAAAATTATTTTTTCGCCGAAAATTAAAAATTCGCTTTTAACAGAAAAACCAAAATTGGGGGAGAGAGTTGTGGGGGAGGAATTAATTTCAAAAATCTTAAAAATTTCTTCCGAATTGGAAAATTTAAAAGTTCAAATATTAGAAGCGAACCTTGTTTCGGATGAGAGAATTAATATAAAGACCTCGGAGGATTGGGAGATTTATTTTGATCCAAAAAAAGATTTGGATTGGCAATTAACGAAATTGAAAGTGGATTTGGAAAACCTGATTCCTTTTGAAAGAAGAAAGGATTTAGAATATATAGAGTTGAGATTCGGAGATTTAGCTCCTTTTAAGTATAAAACTGGTCCTTAGGGAATATAATAGATAAAAATTGACTTTCCAGCTCTGGCAGCCGGTTGATAATTATCCAACCAACGGTAATAACCAGTTGGTTGGTTAAAACCGGGGACTGGATTGCCCCTCCCGCCCTGAAGCAATGTAGCTGAAATTGCCAACCATCCTTTTTGAGGACCTTCTTTTGGGTCAAATTTTTCCCATCTATCTCCAAGATAGTAATAAACATCGCCGCCGCCAAAATAATCGACTTTTATTTTGGCGATTTTCTTTTCTTCAACAAATTTTTTTAATCTTTTTAAATCCTGACCCCAATCATAGTTTGAATCAACAACAAATTTGTAGCCATTTTCAGTGCCTCCCCCAACTTCATTAAAATAAGATAAAAAATAAGGGAAAGAACTTAAAGAAGAACCGATGTACCAAACAATTAAAATTACGATTAAATAAATTCCGAATTTTTGTTTTTTTATTTTTTCCAATCCCAGGCTGACTAAGATATAAGTGAAAGGAAAAACCGGTAAAATGTGTCTGATTCCGATATTAAGATTTCCTGAAATTGATGTTACCCAATAAATTACCAGAAAGACTACCATCGAAAATTCGGTAAAATGTTTCAAAATCCACCTTTCTTTCATTTTCTTAGTTTCCACCCAAAATGGCTTTTCAATTGAAAAAAGCAAAAAACCAAGAGCAATTAGAGTTAAAATATGGAAGGCTAAAGGTACTTTCAAAAAATAAACAATCGGGAAGTAGTACCACCAACCAGAGGTCGAAATCATATCCATAAAATAAACAGTATTCCCAAAGGCTGTTCTCTGGGTAGCCATCAAAAGTCCCAAAAGATAATGACCCAGAGCTCTAATTAAAGGTTTATCAGCCATCCAAATAGAAAGATTTTTCAGAGGACCTATTGGGAAAGATTTCAAAATAAATCTAGTATCCGAAAGTTGTTTTTCTGGAGGATAGTTTAAAATATGGAATTGATAAACTGGTAAAATTACAAAAATTATACCAATTATTCCGATTAAAAAGGCGAGACTGAGATACTTTAAAATACTCTCTTTTTTTAAGGCAGCATAAATTATGGTAATTATTCCAAAAAAAGGAACCAAGAGGACTAGAGAAAATTTAAAAAGCAAAGCCAAGCCAAAAATTAAACCCGCCAAAACAATATTCTTTTTTGAGGGATTTTTTAAAAAAATTAACCAAAAATAAGTAGATATGACAACTCCAAAAGTAGCTCCAACATCAGTCGTGACTAATCTGCCATGAGCTAAAAATTCTGGAGAAAAAGAAAAAAGGGTTAAAACCAAAAGTGAAACTTCATTTCCAAACTCTTTTTTTATCCACCGAAAAATAAACCAACCCAAAAAAATTAAAAAGAAAACCATTGGTAAGCGAGCCCAAAACAAAATTTGGTCAGGGTTGTTTCCTGAATTATATAAAAATTCCCAGCCAAACGACCACTGCTCATTTACTCCCCCAATCCAGGCTGAGGAATCTTTTGGAAAATTAATATTTAAAAATAAAAGAGGCAGAGCGGCCAAATCTTTTATTAAAGGTGGATGTTCTGGGTTTATTCTAAAATTTCTTTGAGTTAAATATGAATAACCAGCTGGAATATGGGCCAACTCATCCATGGTAACAGAATCTCCCAAAAAACTCATAAAAGCCAAAAAAAACATTATTGTTAGTAAAACGCCTGCAATAATATTTGTTAATTTATTGGACATGGTAAAACCAGATTTCATTTATTTTTTTGATTTCTCCTTCCGGAAATCTTTTTTGGAGATCTTCAAATAAATCTTTCTCGTATTTCATTGGTAAAATTATCGTGTCTTTTTCTATTTTAATTTTATCTAAATCTTTTGGCAATAAATAATTTGATTGAGGAGAACCATATTTTGTGTTCTCGATAAACATTATTGTCTGAGCAGGCATTGGAATGCCATCTGGCCAGGGAACAGGGACGCCCGGCCTATTAACAATGACATATTTTTGAATTTCGGGAGATAAAGAATTTAAATAGTTACCCATTTTGACATAATCTGAAGAAAAAGCATTTTCCACTTCCGGATTTTCAGCCCAGCAAAGGAAGTATTTTTGGAATTCGCCATAACCCAGGAGAAGAATAAACAAGCAAAAAGAAAGAATTAAGAATCTTTTATTTTGAATTTTACCGCTTAACCAATTATATAAATAATTTCCACCCAGAGCAGTAAAGATATAAACAACTGGGATTACTCCAATAACGCGCAAGGCGTGAGGAATGCCTTCATAAGTTAAAATTCCAGGTAAGAGCATAACGAAAAACCAAATGACTAATGATAAATGACTAATGACTAATGACAAATCTTTATTTTTAATTATCTCTTTTATTGAAAAAATAAATCCGATTAAAAATAAGATTCCTAATGGCCAGGGAAGCATTGGAGAGCCGGAAAAATTGTGGCGCCAATTCGGGTCGCCATAAAAATTAAACATTCCCAAATGTAAAATTAAAGATTTTCCGAATTCTTTAATCGGATTTTCAGCAGCAAAGATTGAAATTGGAACTGCTCGACCAATAAAATCTTGAGGATGTTGGAGGAAATAAACACCGATGGGAATAGCAACAATAAAAATAGAAAATAGAAAATAGAAAATAGAAAATAAATATTTTTTTTGGAGGTTTTGTTTTTTGTAAATCAGCCACCAAAAAATTAAAGTAACAGCTAATAGTATCACCGCCATTCTAAAGGAAATATAAGTATAGAATCCTAAGCCAAAAATTATTCCAGAAAAAATGGAATCTCTAATTTTTTTGGTCCTAAATCCTTTGAATAAAAAATAAAAAGCAAAAACTAAAATAAAGGGAACTAAAATTGCCCGAAAACCAATTCGAGAGAAATTGGTGTGCCAAAAGGAGGTAGCCAAGAAAAAACTAGAAAGCAAAGCGATTAACAGAGACCCGGTCTCTGTATTTTTAAATAACTCTTTAGTTAAAAGGAAAAGACCTAAAACGGTTAAAATTCCAACTACGGCAGCAACTATTTTTATTGACCAGATACTCACCCCAAAAATGGAAAAAGAAAGGGCGATTGACCACATTATCAAACCCTCTCGACCATTGTTTTCAGGATAAAATAATTTAAAATTTCCTGTTTTTAAATTTTCCAAAGCCTCATTCCCATTAATTGCCACATCGGGATAAAGCCCAGGAGGAATTTTATCCAATTGCCACAACCTAAAAAAAGAAGCAATAGCCAAAATTATCAAAAGAAATAGGAGATTTTTTCTTCTCATTAAAATTATTTTACTACTAGTTGATTTCGAAGTAAACCCCCTTTAATCAACACCCGAGGTTGATTATCACTCAGAGGTCTTGACTGCTGATTTTGGTCTGCTATAATGGAGGTATGGAAATAACCGAACGACAAGGAGAAATTTTAAATAGGATAGTTCAAGAATACATTGATTCGGCAAGACCGGTTTCTTCCCAATTACTTGAAAAAAAATATGATTTTGGTATTTGTCCAGCAACTATTAGAATTGAGATGCAAAAATTGACCGACAAAGGTTTTATTCACCAACTTCACACCTCGGCGGGAAGAGTGCCAACTGATAAAGGTTACAGGTTTTTTGTTGATAATTTGTTAAAAAGCGAAATTCCAGAATTTGAAGATGTCTTTGAAATAGAAGACATTTTTCAGAAAGCTGGAAAAGATATCTTTAAGCTGGCAAGTCGTTTAACAAAATTTTTAGCCGAGGAATCCTCAAACTTTACAATTTTAAATCTTTTAGAGAGAGATTTTTTTTGGAAAGAGGGTTGGAAAGAAATATTGCAAGAGCCTGAATTTGAAGAAAAGGATTTAATTTCTAATTTCACTGAACTTTTAGAAAGCTTCGAAGAAAATATTGAAAATTTGAAAATAAATTCTGGAATTAAAATTTACATTGGTAAAGAAAATCCATTTTCAAAAACAAAAGATTTTAGTATAATATCTTCCAGATGTCATTTGCCCGAAGGTGAAGAAGGCATAATTTCGCTTCTGGGTCCCAAAAGAATGGCGTATGATAAAAATATTAGCTTAATTAATTCTTTGGTAAGGGCATTGGAAAATTTTTAATATGGAAAAGGAAATTGAAGAATTAAAAAAGAAGGGCGATGAATCTAAAGATTCATCTTCCCCCGTCGATGTATCTCGCGATATATCTCGGGAATTGGAGGAGTGTCAAAAATTAAAAGACGAATATTTAGCAGGTTGGCAAAGAGAAAGGGCAGAACTTTTGAATTATAAAAAAGAGGAGATGGAAAGAATTGGAGATATTTTAAAATATGCTGATGTGGGGTTGATTTTAAAAATTTTGCCAATTTTAGATAATTTTGAATTGGCTGCCCGCCAAACTTTTCCTTCGGAAAACAAAAGCTCGCAAGAAAAAGAAAGGTTTAATCAGATTATTCAAGGATTTCTACAGATAAAAAATCAAATTCAAGATTTTCTAAAAAATCAAGGAATTGAAGAAATAAAATCAGTGGGGGAGAGATTTGATCCAAATTTTCAGGAAATAGTGGAAATGGTTGAAAAACCAGGGACTGATTCAGGAATAGTTATTGAAGAAATTCAAAAAGGATATAAAATAAATGGCAAGGTCTTAAGACCCGCCAGAGTGAAAATAAGTAAATAAAGGTCGTGAAATAATTAAGGACGACCCATATCGGAAGGGGGTCGGGGAAACCCTTCGGTTTCCCCGTATAGGAAAACAGCCCGTAAGGGCGTTAGAAACCGTGGGTTTCTAAAGAGCGAGCCCGAAGCCCGAAGGGCGCCAGCCGTAAGGCTGGAAAGGGCGAACGACTAACTTTGTATTACCACTATGCCAAAAGCTTTAGGTATCGATTTAGGTACATCAATTTCAAAAATGGCCACCATCTTACAGGGTGAGCCAAAGTGCATCGAATCGAGAGAGGGTTCGGTTTTAATTCCCTCGGTTGTGGCGTTGACAAAAGGTGGGGAAAGATTGGTTGGGATTTTAGCCAGCCGTCAGAGAATTACAAATCCAAAGAACACAATTTTTGCCGTAAAAAGATTTATTGGAAGGAGATTTTCTGACCCGGAAGTTCAAAAAGAGTTAAAGAGATTATCTTATGAGACAAGGGAAAGAAGTGACGGCGGAGTGGAAATTAAAATGGGAGATAAATGGTATACTCCGATTGAAATTTCGGCTCAGATACTACAAAAAATCAAACTGGATGTCGAGGAAAAATTGGGAGAAAAAGTCGATTCAGCCGTTATCACTTGCCCGGCAAATTTCGATGATTCCCAAAGAAAGGCAACTAAAGCGGCTGGTGAAATTGCCGGATTTAAAGTTTACAGAATAATTAATGAACCCACTGCTGCTGCCCTCTCTTATGGATTTGGTAAAAAACGACCAGAAAAAGTCGTCGTCTATGATTTTGGTGGTGGAACTTTTGATGTTACCATTTTAAATCTTGCTCCAGATACGGTAGAAGTGATAGCTACGGGCGGAGAGGCCCATTTGGGAGGAGAAGATTTTGATCAAAGAATTATTGAATGGATTATTGAGCAATTCAAAAAAACTGAGGGAATTGATTTAACAAAGGATCCCCTGGCTTTACAGAGAATAAAAGAAGCAGCTGAGAGGGCAAAGATTGAATTATCGAGTGCTTTGGAGACCGAAATTAACCTTCCTTTTATTTCTGCCGATTCGGCTGGGCCAAAACATTTATATTACAAAATCAATCGAGCTCAATTTGAAAATTTGACTAGAGATTTAATTGAGAGATCAATCGAAAGAACAAAAAAGACCTTAGAAGAGACTAAACTTTCTAAAAATGAGATCGATGAAATTGTTTTGGTTGGCGGAACAACTCTAATTCCGGCTGTCAGAGACGCAGTTAAAAACTTTTTTAAAAAAGAACCAAACAAAACCATTAATCCTGAAGAGGTAGTAGCCATAGGAGCAGCAATCGAAGCTGAGATTTTAAAGGCAAAAGAAGAAAGAAGGGCACCAACAGGGGAGATAAAAAGCGTCTTACTTTTGGATGTTTTGCCCCTCTCTCTTGGAATTGAAACTTTGGGTAGTATTAATACAATAATGATTTCCAAAAATATTACCATTCCCACTGCTAAAACCCAGATTTTCTCAACCGCGGCCGATAATCAAACCTCAGTTGAAATCAATGTTTTACAGGGAGAAAGACTAATGGCAACTGATAATAGGTCTTTGGGAAAATTTATTTTAGATGGAATTCCTCCTACTCCAAGAGGAATTCCCCAGATTGAAGTCACCTTTGATATCGATGCCAATGGAATTTTAACTGCCACAGCTAAAGACAAAGCTACTGGCAGGTCTCGCTCAATTAGAATTGAGGGCTCAATCGGTCTTTCAAAAGAGGAAGTAGAAAAAATGAAAAGGGAGGCAGAAATGTATGCG
>Ga0315280_10003930_pt1 | contig 22364 bp, 17 predicted proteins | sample YL17G06_40_MG_FD_203697 | JGI IMG/M metagenome (GOLD analysis project Ga0315280, IMG submission 203697) | Sediment microbial communities from Yellowstone Lake, YNP, Wyoming, USA - YL17G06_40 | ecosystem: Environmental > Aquatic > Freshwater > Lake > Sediment | place: USA: Wyoming | collected...
CTGTTTCACTATGTTCTTCAATCTTTGAGCTCCTTTCGGTCACGATCCAAATCTCAGAATTGGTGCGGGGGGTGGGATTCGCGCACCAGTTTACCAGTATCGTTTACCCCACAGCGGGGTAGCCCAGCCCCTCTCCAAGGCTACCTCTTTATGACTTGTCTTCGTGGGTTCGAATCCCACCGGGCCCGCCACTTTTTAGGGGCAGATACCTTTTATCCAGCCTCAATACAGGGCAATATGAGCGGAATTGCCTGCTGAACGGCCTGACAAGTATGCAGCCCTCGAGGCAGATGCAGACGTCAAGCGATGGCTTGCGAACCTTGCTAGAGGCAGTCCGATAACGGCCGAGGTTGCCAAACGCAGGCTGGGCAAGGCGTGCGAGCTACTCTCTCTGACGCCACAAGGTCTACTGGAAAGGGCTGCGAAGAATCTGAAAGGTCTCCAAGACTCCCTGGAAGACCTGGTTGCAAGGCTCGAAGGCGACGGAAAGGCGCCTAGCTACATCATTGGAATCCTGAAGGCCGTCCGGAGCTGGCTCAGATACAACGACGTAACCCTGACCCGGACGATCAAGGTCAGAAATCCATCCGCAACCCCCACAATCGAGGACGAACAGGTTCCGACAAAAGGAGAACTGACCAGAATACTGAGAACCTCTACTCCTAGAGTACGGGTCGCGGAATCGTTGATGGCCTTCGCAGATCTCAGGCCTGAGTCGCTGGGCGACCACAACGGAAGCGACGGATTGATGCTCAAAGACCTACCAGAACTGACGATCGAGAAAGGCAAGGTCGCCTTCACGAAAACACCGACCATTATGGTTGTAAGGCCGCCGCTGAGCAAGGGCAGGAACAAGTACCTCACGTTCCTCTCAAACGAAGGTTGCACCTACCTCAAAGAATACTTGGAACAGAGAGCTGGGCTCGGCGAGAACCTCACGCCAGAAAGCCCAATCATCGCGCACGAGAGACCTAGAGCCGACGCGAAAAGATTCGTTCAAACAAGAAAGATAACGCATCTGATCAGGAAATACATGCGGAAGGCTGGAGTTCGCAAACGTCCCTACGTGTTGAGAGCGTATGCGGAAACGCAGCTGATCATTGCTGAATCGAAAGGCAAGATCAGTCACCCATACCTGCAGTTCATCGCCGGACACAAGGGCGACATTGAGGCGCGCTATAGCACGAACAAGGGCAAGCTGCCGCCAGACATGATTGAGGATATCCGGGCACAGTACAAAGCATGTGAACAATTCCTGAGCACCGCCTCGACTCTGGACGAGGGTGCTCTTGTCAAGGAAGCTCAGATCGAAGCTCTGAAGAGCATGGCCAAGAACTTGCTTGGAATTGATCTCTTGGACGCCAAGGTCGCCAAGGAGAGGGCACTTGGAAAGGACCTTACGACAGCAGAAGAGCTCGAGGCTTATGAAAGCGAGATCAGGAAGCTGAGGATTGATCCGCAAAAACTCAGGAAAGAGGAAGACGCCGGAAAATACCAGAACAAGCTCGTAAGGGAAACTGAGCTGGAGAGATATCTGAACAAAGGATGGGAAATGGTGCAGACGGTAAACAGCAGGATCTTGGTCAGAAAGCCCATCTTGACGAGTAAGCGTTCTTGACCGATCAGTCACCGACGAAGACCTGCAGCATTCCTGAACAAGAGACGGCAGCCTAGCCAAGGAACTGAGAAGCGGGAAGATGCTTTAGCCAAGCTTGGGTGAAGGACATGGTCGAAAGGCGGAAATACACTCCGCCTCGCGTGTGAGTATCAGGTGGACCTTGAGCCGGACTTTGGGTCTTCTATTGGTGACGTTGATTGCCCTTGGCCTCCTGCTTCCAACTGCGGGTGCTCAATCCACCCGTTCCTCAGTTTCGTTCCATCTATCAGCTGAGGATGAGCTTCTCAAGTCGCACAAGCTGAGAGTAACTGGCGAGTTCATCAATCTCAAGTCCCTGTGGGAGCTTCGAATTGCGCTGGGGCCCAGCCAGACGGGGCGTTTCTACCCCATAGGAATCGAGTTTCTCAAGGCAGTTGATTCAAAGGGACAGACCCTGAACTTTGACCGTCAGCCCCAAAGTTCGCAGAACTCGCCCGATACTTGGGTAGTGAGGAGAGCCGCATCAGACTCGTTCCAGATTGAGTACCTGGTAACCCTGGACTACTATGCGCACGATCTCGTTGATGGCTATCTGGGCTACGCCGGCCCGCGTTATGTCGTGTCCTGGGCGGGGTGGGTCTTCCTACTCCCTATTGAGAATCAGTGGAGGTCTTCCTTTGACGGCGTTGTCCATGTCACCATCTCCGCGCCTTCCAGCTGGACGGTTGTGACTCCTTGGGAAAGGCAAAGCGACGGAACCTTCGTTGATCATGACTACTATCATTTTCAGAGGGCAACTTTCGGTGTGGGCCCGTACGATGTTAGGAGTCAGCTTGTCGATGGAACGGTGGTCACGGTGGCGGCTGACAGCGGCTTTGATTCCTTTTCTCGAGATACTCTGGCAAAGTATTCCTTCGCAACTTTCGACTACTTGTTCAAGCTGTTCAGGATCAAGATACTCGAACGGTACCTTGTCGTCTATGTTACTATCCCTGAGAGCGGTAGAGGGCTTGTTGGACTGCTTGAGGCTTCGGATAGTCAGGGTATCGGATACTATCCGAATTTCAACGTGGGCATGATCGAGGAATTTGAACACCGAGTATTCCACACTTGGAACGCGTTCCCTCCCTACGGGATGAGTCAACAGAGCAACGAGGAGTACTGGTTCAGCGAAGGCACCAATGTCTACTATGAGAAGGTGATACTGGACGTTGGCCTCATACACGAGGGGTCGACGCTCCAATACCCATTGGAGTTCTACCAAAACGAAATCGTGGGCACAAAGAATGACATACCGCTCGCCAAAGCAAGTTTGGATCAACCGTATCCTGTCTGGAGGCTTCCCTACTGGAAGGGTGCTCTGGTCTCTCTGATGCTGGACGAGCTGGTTCGCAAGGTCTCGAACGGCACTCGCTCTCTGGACGACCTCCTCGCGATCATGTATCAGAGATTTCGCAACGAGAAGTGCTGCTACTCGAACAGGGATATCATCAAGATCCTGAACTCACTCACTGGGTTTGACTTCAACCCCTTCTTTGCGAAGTACGTCTATGGAAATGACAGACTCCCGCTGAAAAATGTACATGACGTGGTGGTTGTCGACTGGCCTCAACTCTTGCGAGCGCTGAAGCTCTCCAAATTCCCTCTGATCACTTTGACCCTATCCGACAACTTTCCCAAGGTCGGTCAAACGGTGAAGATGTCAGCTTCCCTCACCACTGCAGACGGCAAGCCAATAGTGAACCAGACCATCACTTTCTACCTCAATTCGACTCAACGTGTCTTCACAATCCTTGGTTCTGCTGTAACAGACGAGTCCGGACTCGCAACCTTGACGTTCAAAGTCGAGGTGGATCGAGGAACATACCAGCTCGTTGCATACTATGCTGGCTCGAGGCTTTTCTCCGATGCGAAAGAGGCAATTGCGCTCACGGTCTTGCCCGCAGGAGTATCAACCACGGCAACAACAGTGATGCCAACTGCAACTGCCGAAGTGAGCAGCACGTTATCCACGCAGGCGACGTGGCTCGAGGCGGACTGGCCATTTCTAATTGTGATATTGGTGGTTGGCGTAGTCGCTGTAGTCATGCTGACTCGCAAGCCGAAGGGCAAGGATGTGCGTGGTTTCTCTCGAGACAGAACCTGCGGCAAATGTGAAATACTGACAACTTAGCAGTGACCAAGGGAGTACGGGCATGAGTCAATGTTCCAGACTTGTCCTCTCGTTGTTCTTCGTGGTCTTGCTGGTCCCAACGGCCGCAAACTTGGCTCTAGCAAACACTGGTGCAGGTAGATACGAGGGCCCGATGACCGACGCGCATGCTCATGCCGTGGATTGGTCCGCGAGTTGGATGATCAATAAGCTCGAGATGTACAAGAAGCAAGGAGTCAACAAAGTAGTCTTCTTCGATGGCCCAGCTGTCTTGCAAGCACGCAACCAGAGACCTGACGAGATTGTGCCCTCGCTCTACGTCAGATACATGGATAAGGAAAGCTCGGCGAGGGATGTGGAGAATGCGCTCAAGAACGGTTTCTTGTGGATTGGAGAAGCGCTTCTTCGTCACCACGGAGTATCGCAGGTTCCGGCAGACCACCCGGTCGCAATGCAGATCTACGATCTATGCGCGAAGTACAACGTTCCAATTACAGTCCACCAAGACCCAGCGGACTACAGCGGAGCCTACACTGAGTTCGAACGAGTGGCCGATCTAAAAGGGAACACCACGTTCATACTTCATGGGTGGTGGCTCGGATCCGCGGAAGTGATACCGATTCTTCAAAGGCATCCGAATGTGTACATCGAATTAGCCGGAGAGTTGGAAAACGACAAGGGAGACTTTCTCGGAGGTACATGGCAGGATCAGTTTAGTTCAGCGGGAAGAATAGACGGGAACTGGAAGTACATATTCGAGAAGTACCAAGACCGAATCATAAACGGTTTCGACTTCTGGATGGAATCCCAATACGACTCAGACAATATGAAGAAGAACGTGGACTATTGGAGAACTCTCCTAGGTCAGATCGATCCGACAGCTGCTGAGAAGATCGCCTACAAGAATGTCGAGAACCTCCTCGCACATGGACTCAGCTCCACGACCACAAGTACATCCACTATCCAGACAACGACTGGCCTGAACACGTCTGGATACGAGCCCCCAACCGGAGGGATACTGATCGATGGCTACCCGGATGATTGGAGACAACTGCAATTGAAGCCCTTGGTATCTGATCCCGAAGGAGACAGCATCGGAGGAATCCCCGGAACAGACATCAAATCAGTATACGCGGCACTGGATTACGCGTATCTATACATGATGCTTGAGACATACGATAAGGTGGACACCCAAGCCAGAATCCAATACTGCTTTGCTGTCGACATGAATGGTGATGGCAAATGGGACTACCAGCCTGGCTTTGACGCGTACGGAAACGCATGGATTTGGAACCTCACCGCAGGCAAGGACTATTCGGATCAGAGAAATGTTTCAACTCTGGGAGGCGCAGAAGCCGCAGTGCAAGATGTAGTCGAATTCAAGATGCCTTTGACTGCGATCGCATCACCTCAAGAGATGACAATTGCGCCGTATTTCGTCATTGAGCAGGTTGCAGGCAAGTATGTGACCGCAGATGACACGTTTTCCTTTGAAGTCAGCAGACCTAAGGACGAACTGCCTCCCCCTACATTGACGGTGACGAGTGCTACGCACACCGCTATCTGGACATCGGCGACAACTCCAGAGACAAGCACCGTGGCGACAACTGAGACGGGAATAGTTTCACCACAAGGTGTCGGATTACCCACGACTGAGGCCTTGGTGATCGTGGGCTTGGCGATCATAGTTCTGGCCGCCTTTGGAGTCTTCTATTTGCGGAGACGTGGGAAGTAGAATTCATTTGACAGGCAAAGGCTCGAAGCTGATTGCGATCATCCTAGTGGCACTCGTAATCGCATCTGGGCTTGGCTACTGGCTGCTTGCTCCCATGATTCCGAGTCAGGCTGTAACATCCACGATTCAGCAAACCTCTCTCTCGACAACATCTCAACAAACCCTTGTAAGTTCTACATTTTCGACAACGCTCGCTCCAGAAACGACACTCTGGATTAACGTGACAGCCACCAAATCAGTCACCTACTACGTTTCGCTGCTGAAATCAGCTGGCGCCCAGCCCTATGTTGAACTAGGCTGGGAACTCCAAGCGCTCCCTGACGCGACAAACGCGACCGCAATTGCCAAGATCACATACTTGGCACTGAATGCAACAAATCCAGAAGTCAAAGAAGCTTTCCAGCTAATGATCAAAGGGGGAACACCAGCTCCAGGCGACTTCAAGTACGCTGTTCCAAACTTCAATACTGAACTGGAAGTCCTGTACTGGCTGGCATTGCAGAACGAGTTCAAGAAAGACGATACACTGGCACTAGCCATTGCTATGGATCACGGCATCTATGTTACAATGGGAACAGGCGAGGTCAGACAAGCCGTTCTCAAAGACAGTAATGATCTGCTACGCTTCTTCAGAGAAACAAACGAGAGACAGAAGACGAACGATGAACCACAACTGGAAGACTACCCGTTGGAAGCTAAAGTGGCCCTAGCATGGAGAGGAAGCTGGACCGCAAGCCCAGAGGGAGGCCCATTTTCCCTTTCAAGTAATTCCAACGGGTGCGGCGGTGCGTGTGTTCATCAATCGACGGATTTCACGAGCCGAAAGGTAGAGCTTTTTCATTACAATTGGAACATGGTTTCGTTAGACACTCTCAGGTCGCTAAGGGCATTAATCGAGAAGAACGGTTGGTACAGGGGGAGTGTGACCAGGACAGTCAATTTCCTAGACGGCTATTTCTTCAACGGGGTTTGGGGTATGCCGAACGGGCATTGGAATTTTACTGATTCTTGGGATAGTAAGATCACGATTGATGGTGTGGAAGTGGCGTCACGCAACTTTGTCAACGTGAATTTCCAGTACAGGTATTTCCTTGAACATGGTTATGGCATCGGTGTATGTCAGGAGGAAGCCACATTTGTAGACGCATTGCTGAAATCATATGGCATTGCCAGTCTCCCGGACGGCTGGGAAAAGGTCACGAATGGTCAAGTGGAAGGCGACGGTGCTGTCCTCTACTTTGATCCCCCGTCTAGCACTTGGAAGGGAGCCGAATTAAGGTCAACCAAATGGAACAACAACACCGGAAGCACTTTGACTGGATACTCTGTACTCAAACCTCCAGTGATTCAGCCGCAGTTCTTGAGGTGGCACAGAAATCCGGAAGAAGCCAACAACCTTCCTGTCTACGTTGCAAATTCAAGGCATTGGGAGGTGATAACCTTCCAGGAAATGTACAATGATCTTACGGGCGGCATCGGAACATCAATAATCAAGAATTGGCTACTGTACGAGGAAAACCATTCAGCATGATCTATGCCAGCGCTGGCTTGAGATTGATCTGTGCTTGAATCGTCGTCGTTTCTTGAAGTTGAGTGCACTTGTTCTGATAGCGGTCGTGGTTGCATCGGGGCTAGGATACTGGCTGTTCGTCCCAAAGGCAACCAATGAACTCGCAAGATATACAACTCAACAAGCCTCTCTCTCGACAACATCTGAACAAACCGTCGCAACTTCAACTATTTCTACAGCGGTCACTTCAGTGTCGGAGACGACGCTATGGATTAACGTAACCGCGACCAAGCCGGTCAGCTATTATGAATCACTGCTCAAATCGACCCAAACTCAGCCGTACGTTCAGTTAGCTTGGGAACTCCAGGCGCTCCCTGATGCGACCAATGCGACCGCAATTGCCAAGATCACCTACTTGGCGCTGAATGCAACGAATCCAGAAGTCAAAGAAGCATTTGAGCTCATGATGAAAGGCGGAACACCGAATCAAGGAGATTTCAGATACCCAGTTCCTGGCTACAATACGGAACTACAAATCTTGTACTGGCTGGCATCTGTGATGGATTTCAAGAGAGACGATACCACGGCATTGGCTATTGCCATGGTTAATGGGCTTTGGGTGACTGTTGGCGACAGCGAAGTCCTAGGTGCGGTTTCCAAGGACTGCACTGAACTCTTGAGATACTTCCGAGAGACCGATGGAATGTTGAGAGACAAAGGATTCTGGAGTCCAGAGGTCTATCCTTTGGAAGCCAAGATAGCCCTAGCTTGGACTGGAAGCCTAACCTCAGTGTACGGACCATTCAACCTCGACAAATACTACAAGATGGAACGGTTGTCTCTGCGAGGCTACCTCTGGAACACGGTCTCAATAGAGACATTGCGAGAGATGAGATCAATGCTGAGCATTGATGGAGCAATGCTGCCAGGCAAGAGTATGCTCGAAACAGATCCTGCGGCGACTGTTCACAATCTCGAATACTACTTCTATTTCATGAATGAGAGAGTTCAAGGGCCTTCTTCGGAGCATTGGGACTACGCTGATCCCGCATGGGATGATACAGCAAGAAAGATCACGTTGGATGGTCTTACGATCGATAATTATCTGATTTTCAACATCGACGCGATGTTCCATGAACAGTACCTGAAAACCGGGAAACTGACCGGAGGATGCACGGATGAAACCGCATGGGTTGACTCTTGGGCGAAGTCCGTTGGAATAGCAACAACTGGGTTATGGCATTGGGGCTGGCACGAGAACTACAGTCGACTTCGATACAATCACTGGTTCAACATCTACTACAACCCGTCAACCGGCAAGTGGACGGCAGACGACCAACAGTTGAGAATCGGGTTGGGAACAGGGGAAAGATATCAGCTAACTCAGGTGTTCAAGCCGCCTGTTGATCAAGATCAGTACCTTTCCATGAGATTGTTTGACGGGCATTTCATAACGGGAGATTTCTTCTTCACAATGTACAACATGACCGAGGAAGACATATCGAAGATGTTCTTTCCAGGAGAGGAAAGCTCGACTGCAAAAGGGTGGCTGCTGTACTCCAAGAGTACGGCAAGCATTACACCGGCAATCATTCGGGAAGGCGAGTGGAACAATCTCACAGACGTATCAGGTGACGTGCTCAGCGAAAATGGAGCAGTCATGGGAGATCTGGGGCAACCGTATGTTGACATAGCGAGTGTTCAATACATGTGTGGTCGCGGATCACTGTATGCTCACTTTGATCTGAACGGGAAGATCCCGCGCAGCACCAATGGTACAGTAACAGCAATATGGTATCAGGTCCTAGTCGATGTGGATTCCAAGTACACTACTGGGGTCGTCTGGGATGACCACTTCACTCCAGACTACATGCTAGAGTACTACATCAGATTCGATGGAACAACTGGTACCGTCAGGACCTCTTCATTCGTGCTCAAGTACTCCGGAAACGGAACAGACTGGACAAAGTGGACCGAAATTGAAAGCAATTGTGCAACCGTGGAAGGTGGGCTAGGATCCGATTCTTTCACGATCAAATGCGGATATGCCGACATCGGAGTTGCGAAGGGGTCTCAAGTGGCCATCCTTTTCCGAAGTGGCATTCTGTATGATGGCAATGTATACAGTGATCCTGTGCCCGATGCAGGGCCCATCACCGTTGTGCTTCCCCAGTGACCTCGCTCGCCATCGAATATCAGATACTCAGTAGTAGCTAGCTCATCGGAGGCAGTGCTATGGATAGGCGGAGATTCATCAAGTACGCAGGTGCGACCGCAGCAGCCGTTGGAGCGGCCGCGCTTGGTCTGGACTACATTTCCAGCCAGACTCCCCCCGCCATAAGCCCGACAACATCCACAACCGCAGCATCTGAGCTAACGTCTGCTTTGTCCAGCAGTTCAACCCAACCCGTCCAACTTACTTCTCTTCAAGGGAGATTGTTCTTCGACTACAACGGCAACGGCGCACAAGATGGAGAAGAGCCTCCCGTTGCTGGCGCACTGGTTCAGCTGAAGGATACCGCTGGGAAGGTAGCTGTTGAAACTCTCACGGATTCTTCTGGAGATTACGAACTCGAAGATGTGAGAGCAGGATCCTACTTGCTATGCGTGGTAGCGGACAAGAGATTCGAGTACATGTGTATGTCCCCAAATGAGTTCAGAGCAGTGAGCGACTACTATGGCGTGTCACTGGAACGGAGTAAACGCGCGGATATTGGACTAATGGAAGGATTTCTAACCCTTCCTCTGCAACCCGAAACAAACTTCTCCATCGATCGATTCTACGATTGGGATCCAGATCCCCAAGAATCCTTGTGGTGGAACGGAACGGCTGGCAGCGATCCATGGAACCACCCTGGGATTGACTATCGGACCAAGGAAGGCCAAACTGTTGTTGCTACTGCGCCCGCGACGTTTGAAGCACAGAACACTGGACATGATGCGGCAGGTGCTTTGTACGTGTATCTTACTCATCCCGGTCTGAGTTCGTGGACGTTCTATAATCACTTGTCAGAGGTACTAGTGACTCCTGGGGCTGTGAAGCGTGGTGACAAGATTGCTAGGACAGGTTCATCTGGAGCTGCTTACCCACACCTTCACTTCGGTTTTTGCAAGAAGATAGGCGATTACGTGGTCTGGCTAGAACCATACAAAACACTGTTTCAGATTGATGATGCAAGAAGTGGTTACTGGGCACAGAAAGAACATGAGGAGTATCAATGGATTATGGTACCAAGAGACGAGAACCCAAATGTTCACAATAACTGGACAAGAGTTAACGATCCTCAATACGGCATGCCTGTATAGTTCCATATGAAGAGGGAAAGCATTCTTGGACCGTCGTCGATTCCTAAAGTATGCAGGTGCAACAGCAGCAGTTGTCGGGGCTTCCGCGCTTGGCCTGGAGACTGGAGACTGTTCTTTGACTACAATGGCAACGGTACCCAGGACCGAGAAGAACCATCGGTTCCTGGTGTGTTGGTGCAGTTGAAGGACTATGTCTATGGGAAGGTTGTTGCTGAGACTCTGACAGATTCTTCTGGGGACTATCGTTTTGAGGACATCAAGATGGGTTCCCCCGGCATGGACTACGTGTTCCTGCATCTTGGTCTGGATAATCTAAGCGACAAGAAGTTCACGTACATGTGCACTTCGCCTAATGAGTTCAGGGCAGTGACTGAGGACTACGGCGTGTCTTTGCAGGAGAGCGTACGCATGGACGTCGGGCTGATGGAAGGATTTCTGACACTGTCCATGCTGAAGAGGACTCACTGCGAGATAGACAGGTTCTACGACAGAGATCCGAATCCTGACCGATACTTGTGGTGGAATGGCAAGAAGGGTCTTGATTCTCAACCAGCCTCAATGAAGAGAGGGTGGGCTCCGAACCACGCAGGCATCGATTACTACCTCAAGGTTGGTGAACCCATCCTTGCAGCAGCTCCGGGAGTTGTCTCAGATTACGGAGACGACCCTCAGGGCAAGTATGTCTGGGTCAGTCATCCGAATGGAATGGCGACAGACTACGGGCACATTTCGAAAGCGACCGTTCCGCGGGGGGCGTCTGTGTCCAGAGGAGAGCAGATCGCCGAGTCAGGAAAAAGCGGAAAGAATACGGAGTTGGCGAACTACCCTCACTGTCATTTTCACTTGAGATCTGGGCAATCGGTCTCCCTAGACCCCTATCGGGCACTGTTCCAGATGACAGATCAGCTCAGTGGCTACTACGACTACAGCACGGGTAAATGGATTGCGACGAGCATCGATCTCAATCCCAACATGAGAAACTACTGGACCAAAGACAATGATCCGCAATACGCAATGACATAAGGGAAGAATCTGGCTAGTTAAGGAGGAGAGCGATTTTTGAATAGACGGAGATTCCTGAAGTACGCTGCAGCTGGCGCAACTGTTGCAGGTTCTACGCTGGCAGGCTATGAGTTTGACAGGTGGCAAACATCGCTTAGTCCTCCATCCATCTCTACGAGGCCCGTCACGGAAAGCGTTACGGGACCAACAGTAACGAGGGAGGTGACAACTACTCAAACCGTGAGGGAACTGGTGGAACCTCCGCGACCTACCCCTGTCGAAGAAGATGTTCAAGTGGCCGCCTACTATCTTACTGGGTGGGGAACGTTCCCCACGAGATCAAGCGATTGGTCGCTTGGTGCTCCATATCATGCATTGCTGGGCAATTACAAATCGAACGATCCCATAATCGCAGATTGGCACATCATGTGGGCTCGAAGTCATGGAATAGGAGCGTTCTTTGTTCCCTACTCGGATGCGAGGCTTGCACAAAGGCGAACCGGTTGGGAATACAACTTAGAGACTGGTCTGATGCGCGCAGGTTTCTTCAATCAGATAAAGTTCGCCGTATGGTTCTCCGTTGAACCCTACTGGCCGGGAAACCCCTGGGGAAATAACCCGAACGAAATTGAGGAGTTGATCAAGACGACGATAACGTATTTCGCCAGTAACTTCTTCCACAAGCAAAACTATCTGAAGATCTCCGATCGCCCCGTCTTGATACTGGGTAAATACCAGTACAGCGCCGACAACCTAGGGTTGGCGAGGACACGCAATATTGCCGCGCTTTCTCGGGCCATCTCCGAGGATGCGGGCTTCAGTCCGTACTTGGTTGGGGATTTGATGCAATCTTGGCACGATGACCCCGATATCGATCAGCTAGTGGAGGATGTGGATGGGGTTACCGCATACAACATTCTCGACCCTGGAAATCTGAGATGGCGCAAGGACAACAGAGGCAGGCCAATTGTGACGGGCACGTATGAGGAATTCGTCCGAGAATATCTTTCCGAAATTCGCTTTTGGTCCAATTACGCCAGAGATAGGAAGAAGGCTTTCATACCACCTGTGTGCCCTGGTTTCACGAACCGAATCCTCTTCGACAAAGGGATCGATAATTGGCTGGCCGAATTCACTGGCTCCTCTGCGGAGCTATTCAGGAAAGTGTGCCTCGGCTGTAAACCATACGTTGACAGTAGCCTGAACACGGTTGTCGTGGAAGCTTGGAACGAGTTTCAGGAAGGGAGCGTGATAGAGCCCACGACGGAACAAGGATTCTCGTACCTTCAAGCTCTGAGGGAGACGTTCGCGAAGATGCCTAAGGAGGGTTGGTCCCCTGAGATCGTTCCTAGTCAGATCTACCGCCATTTGAGGGCTCATGGACGTGGTCGGCTCGATTGACCTCCGATCGGCCGGAATCCCAAACTCCCGACAAGATAGTGAGCAGGAGACAGTACATCAAATACGCTGGCGCGGCAATGGCCGCCGTTGCGGCCGCCGGTCTTGGTTACTATGCAACCAGACCCTCAGAAGAGCGCACGACTAAGTTAGGCGCCGAAACAATGACGGTAAACTCCTCTTCCACCATGGAGGCTTGCAGAGGAATCAGCATCCCGACCAATGGGTGCTATCTAGGTGCCTACATCGGCGATTTTCCAGCTGTTCAAGAGATAAACAGATTCGCAGACATGATTGGAAGACATCTCGCGATTCTGAATCTCTACTTGGCGTGGGGTGACAATAGCCTATTCCCGAGCAAGGAACTGACGAGCTACGTCGCAAATGGCCAGACGCCCATGATCAGTTGGAAGCCTGTTCTCTGGGACAGCGTCAACAAGAGAGACATCCCAACAATAGGGCTTCAAGACATAATCGAAGGCAGATGGGACAACTACCTTGAGCGATGGGCTGAGGATGCAAGAGCCTTTGGCCATCCACTGTTTCTCCGGCTTGCGTGGGAGATGAATGGTGACTCCTTCAGGCATTGTGGGCCGAACAATTTCGGTCCCAACGGAGACAACAAGTGGAACGAGGTAGATGATCTCTACAGGTATTATGGCGATCCGAAGAGACCCGATGGCCCAGAGAGATACATCGACGCGTGGCGACATGTTCGCGATCTATTTGAAAGAGCAGGGGCGCGGAACATTGTTTGGGTGTGGGCACCAGGTTTTGAGAACTGGCCGAACGAAACATGGAATACTAGCGAGAGCTACTATCCTGGTGATGAGTATGTTGATTGGGTTGGCGTTACGCTCTGCAATCATGGATACGTAGATGGCAGACCTCAATGGAGAAGCTTTGATGCTCTTTTTTCCAAGACTGAAGTCTCGAGAGTGTACACCGAGCATACGTCAAAACCATTCATGCTCGCAGAGTGGACCTGCTCTCAAGCGGAAAGCTCGCAAACCTCCGGTGACAAGGCTCGTTGGATCACGGAAGCATTCCGCGACATAAAGAGCAAGTGCACTGGGGTGAAGGCGGTGTTGTGGTTCTCCAAGGATATGAGGGCTTGGGGAGGGAACGAAAGGGACTGGAGAATTGATTCTTCTCCAGAATCCTTGGGCGCGTACAGGGATGCAGTATCAGATCCCTACTTCCTCGATCATATCACGTGCCATGAGTAGATGTGCAAGAGGCGCCCACAGATGATCCAACGTAAGATTCTGGCGACAGTGATCTGCGCTATGGTCATCGCGAGCAGCATAGGCTACTATTACCTAGGCGAGAAGCTGTTTCCTGGTCAACCGACTTCGCGACAACTCATTCGAATCGAGCTGAATGCAACTGCCTCGCTAGACGAGTTGCCTTTCGAGGTTCGCTGGTCAGCTATTGTTAGTGGAGGAGTGCCTCCCTACTTGGTTGAGTCACCTTCTGGGGTAGCCAAACTCATGGATTCTGGGAGGGTGTCTGGGATCCAGCTCTTCAAGACAAACAAGAATCCGTGGGAGATCACTTTCAAGGTGAAGGACGCGCTTGGCCAAGACGCGATTGCCAGAACTTACGTAGACAATACGATTCTAGTGGGAACCACGCTGACCCTCAACGGGGCGAAACTCAGTGACGATTCAATGCGATTTGTTTGGGAGCAAGTCCACAACCCTGACCGTTATGATGGCTCCGAATATGTTACGGGAAACGAGGCAGAGATCGAGACCGATTCGCCTAACCCTACTGTGACGTTCCAATGGCCTGGACTCTATCGCCTTTCTTTGAGAGCTGTGAGACCAGACGGAGCTGAGGTACTTCACACCGTTGATGCGCTTGTGAGCCTCTCCGAGAGTCCTTTCAAACTCAGAGGAGCGGCCCTTCCGTTGAACAATCAAGGCCAACTCTTAGAATCGAACCTGGACCGGGTCGTTGCGTGGGGAGGCAACCTCGTGGCCTTCCACTTCAACCTGTACGTACCGCAGCCGAATTCCAACGTGATCGTGCCTAGCTGGAGGCTGAATGAAACCTGCCCGAACCGTCCCCCAACGCCGAATGACGACCAACTTGAATCTTGGATAAGGCTAGCACACCGGCGAGGATTGAGTGTCCTTCTGGTTCCCCATGTCGTGTACATAGCAGCAATCACTGGATCGAGCTACAATCGAACGACTTGGGTCGAAATGTGGCAATTCGAGCCACAAGACAAGGCCGCTTGGTTCCGGAACTACCAACAGTGGATACTGCACTACGCCACGATCGCAGAAGGGACCGGAGTTGAAATCTTTAGCGTGGGTGTAGATCTTGGCCCCTTTGAATACGTGCCAAATGTCTGGAGGCAAGTGATTCTCGAGGCAAGGAAGATCTATCATGGCAAGGTTACAGTGACCGAAGCCCCTGGCTGGGGGGCCCAAGGCGGCTACGGGTTGCCCCAGTGGCATCCCGAACCTCCGGATTTTCTACAAGACATCGACCTGATGGACTTCGACTTCAACTATAGAGGCTCAGATGTCTTTCACCCGACCGTGACCGAAATGGCGAAGAACTTCTCAGGCTACATTCGAGGAGAAGGAAACCAGTTCGTTCAAGGAAACCAGTATGCGGCGGTTCCGTACATGAAGAAATACGGTAAGCCTTGGCTTGTCAATGCTCTCGGCTTGCCCAACGGGGATGGCGTCAATCGCTACCTTCACCCCCATGGGGAAAGACCTGACGAGGGCCCACTGCGCATCGACAACCAAGAGCAGGTGGACTATGTGGAAGCAGGGTTCAGAGCGTTGTCGGAACTGAGTGAAAGCGAGGTGGGTGATCTCCTGCTGGGAGTGGTCATTTGGTCTCTGGATGATTGGCACACTCCGCCGGATTTTGCGGATCCACCACAGTGGACTGTTGCTGGTCGACCGGTCGAAGAGGCCATTCAACTATGGTTCTGTGGCAAGGGAGAACTCCCCCTCTATGGAGAGACTAACGCAAGTCTGATCTCTGCAAAACTCGATCTTTCAATGGTGGGAACTCCGAGAGTGCCGATGGAAATAGGAACCATCGGCCAACGCCATGTTAAGTCTCACAGAGCGGTGAACTGGAATTCGAATCGGATGACTCCTGACCAGCACTCTCTGTGAATACGAGCTTTGGGAGGAGAAGTAATGGATAGACGGAGATTTCTGAAGTACGCCGCTGCTGGAGTGGCTGTGTGAGGAGCTGCGGTTGCTGGTCTCGGCTACTGCACAACTTTTCAAACGGGAACTAGGCATTTCAATCCGTTCGCGCCCTATGCAGATTTCGACTACGAGTCCAAGTATCTGAACCCGAGCTCCGCTGACACAATCCATTTCCTGAACAAGTCTTGGAGCTTGGGCGGGGATACCGATACCGCATACACTTGGTACGTTGACGACGCAGTAGCTGCGAACACAAGAGACTATTCCACACAGATCCCATCTAACGCAATCAACGCTCCTCACAGGGTACGACTATCCGCATGTCGTGGTGGGCAATGCAGCGATGTTGAGAAAGTTGTTGAAGTTGACCCAGATGAATTGTACCCGGCAAAGCAGCTTGGGATTCCAATCAAGGGAGTATGCTATGACTGTGGCATACAGGAGGATCAGAGCTATGGTGACTATTCTTCTCACCGCGGAATATCGAGAGAACAGATGGAGCTTGAGATCATTGACATAGTCAACAGAGAACTTGCATGCAATGGCATATCGATCAGAGGCGACGATCATGTGGAAATCATAGAGGCTGCCGAAATCGCTCTACGCGGAGATTTTGATATCATCATGGTGATGCCCTGTTACCCTAGCGCGTCCCTCGACTCGACTATATCGAAAACGGCAGATCTCGCTGGGATGGCGGAGATATTGCGTCAGAAGTCGGATAAGATCGTCTTCATGGTGGGCGCAGAACTGAGTCAACTTGCTACTGGAATCTACCCTGGGAAAACACGCATGGAGAGATCTAGTCGCATCAACAAATTGCAGTACGACGAAAACTATCAAAAGCAATTGGTATCTTTTCTTAAGGAATTGACAAGTGCGTGCCGGAAGCGTTTCACAGGCAAGTTGACTTATGGAGCTGGATCTTGGGAACAATGGTGGTTGCCGTGGGATGAACTGGACGTGGATGCTGTAGGATCAAATGAGTATTGGTATGGGCAATATACAGATGAATCATATGTCGAAGGTTTGAAGAAGCTGAAGAGATTTGGAAAACCTGTTTTCAATACAGAGTTTGGTCTCTGCTCATGGGATGGATCACTAGATCTTGGAGGTATGGGGTGGGCAAGTCCTTCTAGTGCAAAGTACGATGAAGGTGCACAAGCAAAAGGCATAGACAAATATCTGGATTTGATTAACAAGGCAGGCATAGAAGGTTGCTTCTATTTCTCTTTGATACATCCCGCAAATACAAAGGAAGGAGAAATAAGGAGTTATGGATTGTTAAGATGCCTTCCTTCTAGACTAACTCGAAAACTTGGATTCTATATGTACAAGAGCTATCGGCGACCTCCATGACACCTGTTGCAGAATCACAAACATCCAAGAGACTGAGTAGGAGGCAGTACATCAAGTACGCCGGAGCTGGAATTGTTGCGGTTGCGGTCGCAGGTCTTGGTTACTATGGGACAAGGCCTCCCCCAACCCAAACAGAGACTTCGTCATTGAAACTACTCCCGCCTACGGCCGATTTTGAATACGAACCTAGCTACATCAACCCAACGTCCGCCGATATAATCTGCTTCCTGAACAAGTCTCGGAATCCTGACGGCACCGACACGGACCTCGCATACTCCTGGTATGTTGATGACCACTTGGCTTCGAATACCAAGGACCACTTCGCACAACTATCCTCTGGCGAGATCGCTACACCACACGAGGTTAGACTATCTGCCTGTCGCGCAGGACTCTGCAACGACGTTGAGAAGCTCGTCAGAATCGACCCCACGAGTATCCCTGAATATCCAGAAAGGATGCTGCATATTCCCATTAAAGGGATAGTTGTCGACGCTGGAACAAAGGTAGATGACTTCTACGACTCCAAGAGAAACATCACAGACTCGGAGCTTGAGGCTGAACTGGTAGACATCACAAACAAAGAATTGGGATGCAACGGACTGAGGATCTACGGCAGCTACGACTTCGAGGTCCTAAGATACGCGGAGATCGCCGCTCGCGGAAACTTTGACGCTATCCTACTATGCCCGAGATACGTCAGCCAAGACACAGATGAGGTGGTAAGGCGAACGGTGGACTTTGCTGCACGTGCAGAGGCATTGCGGAGCACATCGAAGTCAGTCGTGCTTCAGATCGGACAAGAGCTGAGTACCGACGTGAGTGGGATATTTGAGGGCCGAACTTGGCTGGACCGAGTGTTTGAAGTCGGTGACAAATGGCACAAGCATGGATGGCAGCAGAAGCTGAATCAACTGCTGAACGACCTTGCCGTAGGTGTCTCAGTCGTTTTTCATGGACCGACGAGTTACTCGGCTGGGCCATGGGAACTGGACATTCCATGGAATCAACTGGATGTCGACATCATCGGATGCAACCAATACTGGTACGAAGGATGCACCGAACAAGATTACCTTGACAGACTCAGGAAAGCAAGTAGGTACGGCAAACCAGTGTACAACACCGAGTTCGGCTCATGTACGTACAAAGGCTCGTGGGAGTATGGTGGTGCCGGCTTCGCGTATGTTGAAGGCAAAGAGTACAGTCAAGAGGCACAGGCTGAATACGTGCGACGCTACTTGGATCTAAACGAACGAGCTCAAATGGACGGTTTGTTCTTGTTCACGCTATCGCAGAATCAACCAGGTAGTCTCGACAAGAATAGCATGGGGATATTGAAGTTGGACGTGCCTGACTACAGCTATCCGCCACACTACAGTAGAAAGAAAGCCTTCTACGCATACAAGAGCTACCAAACGGCAACATGACATTTCTGATAAGACGTCCTTCGTGCATCACTCCGCCAGTTCTCGTAGTCTCTCAACCAACTTCTCCTTTCTGTCGTACATCTCCTCCTCAAGCAATGAGATGAGCTTGTTGATCAGCCGCTTGTAGGGAGCCACGAGCTCATTCACGAGAATGTACTCAACGAATTCGTGTCGTAGCGTGTCCAAGGCTTTCGTTCCGTCAGCTTCGTAGATTCGAATCACTGTGCCCTCGACATCTCCGCTCTTGGAACCGCTGTTCGGCATCCACAGAAGCTTCAGTTCCTGACCCATCTGGAACTTCTGTTTGAGACGAGCAAGTTCATGCTTCAGCAACGGAAGTGTTTCGCCGTCGTGACGCTTAGATGCCTTGGACATCCGCCGTTCACTCGCGTTACAAGTAGGTGGCGTCGAAATTCTGATACCTCAGGAATAACCGAGAAAGGAGAGCAAACTCTCTTTCAATTCAAGAAGACGGAGGAGGGCGACGAATTACACACGGGAGAATTGGAACTCGTGATGATTGGATCTTCTACTCCGACTTCCTTGAGAGATTTGTAGGGGAACACGAGAGCAATCGCGATGTTAGTTCTGCAAAGTCGCACATGGACACCTGAACCTTCATATGATGTGGCTATGCCTGAAGACAGAGAACAGGGCCACGACGCCTGGAAACTCGCCCCCAAATCGTACTGATCTATCGACTAGTGCAACAGGTCGAGTGTGTCTGACTTGGGACCAAGAGTATCCTACCCCGACCCACCAAAAGCCTGAAATGGAAAGAACGTAGTATGGAAATGGTTCTCTGAGATTCCCATCTGGTGATTGTCGTCTTGCGGGAGGAGCTCTTCGCCTTCGTAGCAATCCTTGCTTTTCTGGCCGTCTCACCGGCAACAGTCACCGGGCACCTAGGCGAAACCGTAACCTGCTACTTGCTCACAGAGCCTGTAACCCTCGACGGGAAATGGACAAGCAACTCGGAATGGAAGGATGCGCAGGAAGCCCAGCTTTTGGTGGCTGACGGAACGGCAGTAGGCTATTTCAGGGTCAAGCAAGACAGGACATGGCTGTATGTACTCGCCGAATCCCTGATCGATAAGGATGTTGAATACAACAGCACCACGGACAACGGAGAGTGGATGCAGGTATTTCTCGACACGTTGCACGATGATGGGAAATCACCAAAGACTGACGACTACCAATTCGGTTTCTTATGGGTAGACGCAACCCATATGCAAATCAACATTCGGAAAGGCACCGGCACAGATTGGACTCGAGTGGATCCAATAGAGGGAGTGGAAGCCAAGATTGGTACAGACACTGGCAACAGCCCTCATCCGCCCTATCCACATGTTGTGGGGGAGGCTAGGCTTCCTTTGAGCCTGATTGGGATCGCAACATTTGGCTTCTTCATACGGTTCGTCGACTCTTCTGAGGTGTTGACGAAGTGGTTCTATTGGCCTGGACTTACTCTCGCCGATCAAGGCGTGGACCCGAGCAGCTGGGGAAACGTAGCATATTCGATGGAACCTATTCCAGAGTTCTCTTTGACCGCAACACGAGCTACACAGGAAGTCATGGCTATGCAGCCTCAAACCAATCTGGTTCTAGTCGGAGTAATCGTCATTATCATAGCGGTTGTCGGAGCATTCACTATCCGATATCGCAAGAAACGAAGGCCTGCGCCGGACAGCTAGGGCTTGTCACATCTTCAAAGCGATTGTTCGGCTCACTCAATCTGATTCTCGGTCTCTTGACCACGCTTCGCTGAAAATCAGTTGGCTCGCCTCACTATTATTATCTCGGTGATTGAAATGGTTGGAATGAGCGTGTTGCCTGAGGACATCTTCACGGTGTTCGCAAGGCTTGGGTTTTCGAGGTATGAAGCAAAGGCGTATGCGACGCTATGTGCATGTGGGAGTCTGAAGATGGGAGAGCTTGCGAAGTATTCGACAGTCCCGCAGTCGAAGATATACTTAGTTGTCGAAGGTCTTGAGAGGAAACATGCGGTGGTTGTCTCACGAATCTGGAAATCAACCGCTGAAAGCGCGTCCTTTAGGCAGATAGTTGCATCGAGAATCAAGCAGTATCTGCGTGACGCCGAAACGGTGTCAGACTATGTGGAGTCTATCCGAAACACGGAGGCGTTCAAGCACATGCATCACACTCGGAGAATCGCCTTGAGGAGCAACGGCAGGTTTGCCCTGCCTGCTCAGAGCCAGCATTAGTCAGCAATCAGAGCAGTTCCCACAGCTCTTCGCGTTTTTCGGCAAGAACAAGGAGCAACAGCATGAACAGTCTGTCTGCCGTCCCTGTTCGTCGTAACAGGCTGGAGCAGTTTGCCTTCGGACCTTGTGCCTGCAGATAGGACAAATCAATTCGTCCATGTCGCTCATCCTCCTTGAAAGACCCTCTTTCCGCTGAGTTCGAATCTCATGCTTGAGAACCTTGGTGGGAACGGCTGACACACTCCGGACATCTGTCCAACACAGAAATTATGCCTGAACCTGCAGAGGGTATCAGTCACGTATCTTGGAATGATGGAATCGGTTACGGAGCAGTTTGGATGCCCTCTCTAGATACTCATTCCACCCGTCCAGCTCCTTTACAAGCTCAGTAACTTGGCGCTTCTCCCAGAACCCAGCGTTGTCGTAGACTGTCACGGTCATTTCTGGCTGCCTTGATAGGGCCTCTAAAGCTGTGCATATGGCCGCGTGAGCGCTGACGAAGTCGCTGGCATAGTGGGTTTTCGTGAAGGAACGTCCTCGCCAGTTCTTCTGACTTGTTGAATACTTGGCGAGGAATAGGTTCGTCTCCTCGCATCCGTTACCCCACCAGAGCTTCAGGCCATACATCACCACGGGGACGTGATTCTCAGATTTTGCCTGTATCATGAGCCAGCGATCCCTTTCATCTTGAGTATTGTTCATATGACCCCAACCTCTGCCTACGAACAGTTGAAGCTGCCCGACATGCCTGAACAGTTTGGAGTTGGTCGCCCACTCCCTGACCGACGTTAATGGAATGCTGGGATCCTCTCCCACGTACCGCAAGTTCCAGTGAATTGTTATTCCCATCTCAAATCCCCTGTTGAAATGCGCAGGAATGCAACACGCCGATGTATGTGCAATGATACATATGTTCCAGCACAGAAATTGGCTTGAACTCACGTTTCCAAAACAGGATTGAGGTGAGTCGAGTGAGTGTGAAGACGTTTAGTGAGATTGTTCCTGAGAAGAAGAGTTTCAACGTGGACACGAAGGTGCCGTTCGCTGAGCTGGTTGACAAGAGCTTCGTCGTTCTTGACTACGAAGTGTTCCCATCGAAGTTTGAGGGCTGCGATGAGTTTGCGGTGATCCTGGTCAAGTCCAACGGGGACCAAGCCATAACCACAACCAGCTCCAGAGTGATAATGGACCAGCTTGAGAAGATGAAGAGCGAGCTTCCAGTCAAAGTGCGTTTGGAGAGAAGGAAGAAGTATTTCACGTTCTGCTAGGTAGGATGGGCTCGACGCCTACTCCTGCTCTTCTTCTGCTTCTACGGAATCCTTCGAATCGTCTAGGATCTCCACTGTTCTTTCAAGGTCAGCTATCTCATCCTTCAGTTCAACAATCTCCTGTTCCATCATCCTCTTCTTCCAGTATTCCCACCACTCTGTATCCTCCGACATTGCTTTGCCTCCTGCCACTTTGC
>Ga0315280_10003931_pt1 | contig 22361 bp, 13 predicted proteins | sample YL17G06_40_MG_FD_203697 | JGI IMG/M metagenome (GOLD analysis project Ga0315280, IMG submission 203697) | Sediment microbial communities from Yellowstone Lake, YNP, Wyoming, USA - YL17G06_40 | ecosystem: Environmental > Aquatic > Freshwater > Lake > Sediment | place: USA: Wyoming | collected...
ACAATCTCAGCCTGAGCTCCGGGGCAACGACCGTCCTTGATTTCGCCCTTTCCGCTGCGGCAATAGCGCCGACGACGCTGCAAGGATATGTGAGCGACGCGGCGACCGGCGCGCCGCTGGCCGGCGCCAGCATTGCGCTCTACCAGAACGGAACTCTGTTTGCCAGCACAACTGCCGCTGCGGACGGAAGCTACCGCATAGACACCGATCTGCCGACCGGCGCGTACGTGGTGATCGCCTCCCAGCTCAACTACGCGCCCGAGATCGTGGGCGTCGACCTCACGTCGGCGGCGATCGCCAACCTCGATTTGTGCCTCGAGGCATCCGCGGCATTGGCAGAGTATGTGACGCGCGAGCAGATTGCCGAATTTCTCTGTCGCGCTGCCGGCAAGACGTGGCTGGACTCGGCCGCTCCGCGTTTCAGCGATGCCCCGCCGAGCCATCCGTTCTACGGTTGGATCGAACGGCTGGCGGACCCGGCCTCTTGGCCCAATAACACACCACCGACCGCTGGGTGCGGAGACGGCTATTTCTGCCCGGAGTCAGTGATAACGCGCGCGCAGCTGGCGACCTTCCTGTGTCGCGCTAGCGGCAAGACCTGGCTCGACTCGCCGATTCCACGTTTCAGCGATGTCCCGGCCACCCACCAATTCTACGGCTGGGTCGAGAGGTCGGCCGATGCGGGCTCGTGGGCTCCCTACCAGCCTCCGATGCAAGGCTTTGAAGACGGCACGTTCCGGCCGGCCGACCGCTGCACCCGGGCGGAGATGACGGTGTCTCTGTTCCGCGCGTTTGGGATACCATACTAGGCGAGCCAGGGTTCATTGGTGCGAATGGGAGTGGCTTCGGCGCTATTGTGCGGGCCGATGTCCACGTGTTATCATCCTGGCGCAAATCCGGCCGGAGGTGGTGAGCCATGCGACGTAGCATCAAGAGGTATACCACGATTTCGCTTCTGCCGCTGGCCCTCATGACGGCGGGGATCGCGCTGGCGGCGGAGGCGGCGCCCAAGGCCGCGCCGGCGCAGAAGGCCAAGGCGGCGAAGCTCAAGCCCAGCCAGGAAAGCGCGGCGGTGAAGGCTGCGCGCAAGCTCGGCACGCCGACCAAGAGCCCGGCCTACAAGATGCCCGACGGGTTGATCTACATTGACGTGAAAGAGGGCAAGGGCGCGCCGGCGCAGGCGGGCCAGGTGGTAGAGGTGCACTACACGGGCTGGCTGGTCAACGGCAAGAAGTTCGATAGCTCGAAGGATCGCGGCCAGCCGTTCAGCTTCCCGCTGGGCGCGCGGCGAGTGATCAAGGGCTGGGATGAGGGCGTGGTCGGAATGAAGCCCGGCGGCGTGCGCAAGCTGATCGTACCTGCGGACCTGGCCTATGGCAACCGCGCGGTGGGGCCGATTCCACCCAACTCGCTGCTGATCTTCGAGGTCGAGTTTCTGGCGGCGCGGTAGGTCGGGCTGGTCAACTTGCCGGCCCGAAAGGCGCAGGAAATTGGGGACAGTTACCTATTTCCCCAAGGGTCTTGCGGCCCGCCTTTGATTCTTTGCGCGAAATAGGTAACTGTCCCCCGCCGCCCGGGCTTTGGTTGGGCGCGGATGACAAGTTGGCGCGCGCCCGGCGGCCCGTCCACCCAGGCCCACGCGGAATCGCCGCTGCGAAAGGCGGGCGCCGTGCGGCGGCGGCCGTTGACGGAGACCCCGACGCGCCGCGTGCCACTCGGGTATGGACCCAGCCGCACGCGCACGGACGCGAGCGGCCCGTCGGCGCTGATGGCCAGCCGGTCGCGGTTGCCCTCGCGCTGCAAACGGAAGCTGACGCTGCGTTGCACCGCGCGAGCGCCATCGAGGGTCATGACGGGGTAGCCTTGCGCGCGGACCTCTGACCATCCCCGCGGCAGCCGCGGCATGAACAGCGTGCGTGCCGGCTGCGTGTCGTCTATTCCCAAGACCAGCCGCACGCACTTGATCGCCTCGCCTTCCTGGACGCCATTGCCCAGGTCGCCGGTGCGGCGCCACCATTTCCCGCTCGCATCTACCTCGCATCCTTCCGGCACAATGTAGGGCTTACAGCGGGGATAGTAGGTGAACTGCGCGAGCCGCTCGATACAGCGCGAGGCGTCATCCATCTCGTCGAGCAGCAGCGCCGCTTGCGTGATAAAGCATTGCCCATATCCCATGGCCACAGCGGAGGCGTGGTCCGGCCGGCAGCGTGCCAGCTGCTCTCGCAGGGTGCGCCGGCTGCGAGCCAGCCAATCGGCAGGCATGCCGGAAAGATCCACGCCGTAGTAATCCGGCCAAATCAAGACCGGCGCCAACACGCTGTGGCCGAACGGCCAGACTGCGGCTTTGTCGGGATCCCAGATGTCGCCGCCGGCAGGATCGCGTGTGACGTAGTAGCGGCCGATGCCGCGCTTGAGCCGGTCGGCGTATTGGCGCCAGCGGGCGGCCTCGTCTCGCTTGCCGGCGGCGGCCGCCATTTCTGCATAGGCCATCATCCCCAACCAGCAGGGCATGTCGCAGTAGATGCTGGCGCGAAGGTTTCCGCCCTCGCTGTCGCTGAACAGCACGTCATCGTGGGCGCGCGAGACATCTATGCCGCGCGCAGCGCTACTCCGGAGTGACGCTGGAGCGTCACCTGGATTATCGAGCAGCCAGCAGACGTACTCCGCCGCCTCTCGAATCGCGGGCCAGTTGGTCAGGACGTGGTCGCGGCGTCGGCGCGCGTGCAGCCAGGCGCGGTAATGGAACAGCATGATCAGTCCATGCCCGTCATTCTCGAGGTTGCCGAAGCCGGCAGGCATTCCAGGGGTCTGCGTCCACTCGGGATGATTGATGATGCGCACCCAATGACCGGGCACGGGCTTGCCCTTGACGTTGATGCGCGGGAATTGCTGCGGGAACCAAAGCAGCCAACGATCGCACCAGCGCGCGCACGCTGCCGTCGCGCGTCGCGCGACTCCGGAGTGACGCCGGAGCGTCACATAGCTGTCGGATTCGTATCCGAGCTCGGTCAACTCCTGGAGCACGCGCCCGAGGTCGCGCGACCACGCGTGATCATAATAGGCGCCCTGCCGGGGATTCCACGTGCCGATGCCCTGGTAACCGCCCCAGCTCGGCGCGGCCTTCGTGGAGGTGTGAAACGTGCCGTCGGCGTCCACCTTGTCGTCCATGTCCTGCGTCGAATGATAGTAGATGTTGGTCATGAGCTCCGCGCTGGGCGCGCCCGCGAAGCGCAAGCGCGGGCCGCGGAAGCCTGGCGGCACGCTGAGCGGCACGTGGGCCGGCATGGCCTGAGGGCTCATGTAGAGCAGGCGGCGCAAGGCGTCCAGGCATCGTCCGGTTCTCGCGGTCTCCGGCTTCTCGGCTGAGATGGTATGCTGCGCCAGCCAGCGACGCTCGCCGACAGAAGGCGGCGGCGCGCCCATTGCTGGGCCCACGGTATCGCTGGAGTCGTCAGAGTCAACCGTTACCGCAGTGATGGCCGGCGCGCCCAATTTCATGGGATTGTCCACAAACGAAAGGCGCGCGATGCTCTGGTCGCGGGGTCGGATCACGCAAACATACGCGTGGCCTCCGCTTGCGCCCGTGGGATAGATGTCGAGCGCCCGCTCCAGCGTCGCGCGGGCCCTCGCATCGGAGGCAAAGGGCTCGGTCGCGCCGTTGGCGATGTAGTCAGCGTACCACCAGGCGGTGTGGCCCAGCCGCAGGGGGACGGAATCGTGGCTGCCGTCAGCGTATTCGATCCGCAGGTCGCCGATGCGGTCGCCGATAAAGAGGCGGTCCGAATAGTCGCTTACCGCGCCCCACACCGGGCTGCCATGATCCCAGGTGTTGATCATGCCCAGCAGGAAAATGCGGCGCGCGCGGAAGCCGCACTTCACCTCTCCAGAGCCGCCGGGCGGAACCACCGACTGGGTTAGCGGCAGCCCCAGGAACGGCACGCCGCAGGCCACCACGTACTCGCTTGCGGTGTGCTGCGTCTGCCATCCCGGCGGCAGCGGCCCGCGCGCGAACGTCACCCGGAGCGCCGCACCCGCATCTACGTGATTGACGCCGATCCAGGCGAATCCATCCGCGCTGATGGCGTCGTCAACTTCGAACACCACGTCCTTGCCTATCAAGTCGCGCGTGTCCCACTGGCACGGGGCCATGGCGTCTTGCCCGGGAGCGAAGGTCTGTCGCAGTAGCTCGCCGCTGCGCGCATCGCGCAAGGCCGCGAAATTGGCGCGCTGGCCGCCGTGCTCACCGTCATGGCCACACAGGTCGAAGCGGATGACCCCCGTCTGCACCACAAACTGCGGCGAGCGGATAACGCCCGTGCCGCGCTCGCCGCCGCCCAGGGACGAGAGATATGGCGCCGCCTGGCGGCCGCCGCCATCGCGCTCCAGGATCGCCCATGTGGAGGCGGCGGTCAGGCGCAGCGGGCGCAGCGTTGTCTGCGGATAGCTGATCTGGCAGACCTCCGCCAGTCCCAGCCAGGCGAAGGCGTCGCCGCGGTCTTCGTCCACCGCCTCGAAGACCACCCGCTGGCCGATGAGATCGCCCGCCGCCCAGGCCATCGGCGTGAAGGCATCGCTGCACGGCGGCGCCGCGGTGCGCAGCACATGGCCGTCATCCGCCCGGCGCAGGAAATAGCCGTTGACCCCTTTCGCAGCCGGCGCACCGGCGCCGCCGCCGCGACCATCCCAACCGTTCGCCAGGAAGCGCAGGGTGTTGCCGGTGACGATGAACGGAGGGCTGCGCAGGACGCCCACCGCGTGCTCGCCGGCGGCCGATGACTCCGCGTGGTAGCCCGGCGCTATGCCGGCGCGGGCGCGCTCGACAATGCCCCAGGCGCCGCCATCCGTCGTCCAACCGTCTAGCTTGCCGCGGCTGAAGTCGCCGATGCAGGCTACGGAATTCGGCGCGGCGTGGAAGCCGCGCCCTACAGCCGGCGACGCAGCGGCGAATGAACAGGCCTGGGCTGCAGCGAGGAGGAGCAGCGCGGCAATGACAATCGCTGCCGCGCCGAAGCGTGTAGGGCGGGCGTTCACACGCCCGCCGTCCGGCGGGGATATGAATCCCCGCCCTACACACGGGGACGGCCTCTTGGAGAGCCCTGTCGCCAATTCAGCGTCAGGGCGGATCATGGTTGCGTTCCCTGTCGCAGCCGGCGCACCGGCCGAAGATGGTCGAGGTAGTACAGCAGCGTCGGTGTATTCCAATAGCAGTTGGCGATCCAGTTGACCGACTTGTCGGCGACGGTGCGCTGGTAAGCGTCGTTCATGCTCTGCGCGAACGCCGGGTCGCCGGTCAGCTCCCAGGCGTAGCCGACGGCAGGGGCGATGAGGACATTGTAGTCGCTGTGCTTGGGATTCCTGAGATAGTGGGGGTTATGCGAATAGCCGAAGTAGTCGCCCGGGCCGGCAGTTGACGTGTTGTCCTCCATGATGGATTCGGCCAGACCCACAACCGCTTTGGCGGCATCAACGTCTCCGCTCTGCCGGTAGTAGAGATACATCGGCTCCATCAACTGGGCGCACATCCACGGCACGTTGCCGCGGTAGTTGTGATTGCCGTGCACCTCGGCGTAGCAGCCGCGGCGCGGGTCGATGCGCGACATCGCGTCGTGCGCCAGCCGCCGCGCCGCCGCCAGGTACTTGCGATCGCCGGTCTCATCGCATGCCCGTACCAGCGCTATCAGCGCGCCCGCGTGATCGCGCACCGAGACGCTGCCGATGCCGGCGCCCTGGCGCACGATGAAGTCGGCGACGCCGACGAACGCTTGCCGCGCGTCCGGGTCGCCGGTCAGCCGGTAGTAGGTATCCATGCCCTCCGCGCGCAGCATCGCCGACCACCACGAGGTGGTGTGATTGACGCCCGGCGCGTAGAGCACGCCCAGCCAGTCGGGGTGATCGGGCCGCCCGTGGCATGTGTCAACGTCCACGCAGCGCAGGCATTGGTCTTCGCCGCGGTCGAACCAGCGCGGGTCGCCGCTCATCAGGTACTCGCTCAGCGTGCCCTGCATGATGTCGTAGTAGTTATTGCGCCATTGGTCGGGCTTGCCGGTGTAGCCCAGCGAATCGGGGAAGCTGCGGATGCCGGGCGTGCCATTGAGGACGGTCGGGCCGACTTCGCCGTAGGTCTTCTGCTGAAGCTCGTGCAGCTCGGCGAACTGCGTCGCGCTGTGAGGCGCCGCATATCCCAGCCCGCCCGAGGCGCAAAACCACTCTGACGAGAAGAGCCTGGGCGGTCGGGAGAACGACTTGACCAATGCCGTCGCGTCTGCCTGCGTCGCCTGGGCCGGCAGGAATGCCAGCAGCAGCTCGTGCCGCTTCGCCTCGCCCGCAACCGGCTCGTAGCAGCCGGCCGTGGGCGCGGCCTCGCCGGAGGCCGCGTCTCGCGGGGTCAGCCCTTCGGCTGCGCTCAGGGTAAACTCCGCGCCCGACAGCAAGAGGTCCGCACTGATGCGCCCCCCGTTGGCGTGCAGGGCCTTCGGGAAAAGCTGCCAGAAATGGCGCACGGTGGCGACGGTCACCCCGTGATCGCCTACCGCGGCGATCCAGCCCTGTGAGCGCTGGCCGCTGGCGGCTGTATGCCCGCCCTGCTCGACCATGAAGCGGTCTGCGGCCGGCTGCGTGATAGCCACGTCTTGCCCTGGCCCGATGGCGCCGCATTCGCCACACCAGACCTCGCGGTTGCCATCTGCCTCCAGCGCCAGCCCGAACCGCTCGATGCGCAGCGCGCTCGGCGTATCGTTGAAAATGCGAAAGAACACGCGCACGAAGGGCTGGCCGGCGTACGCGTTAAGCCGGAAGACAAATCGCCCAATCGAGTCGGCCGCGTTACGGCGGCTAACGAGTCGCCCCGTCGCCTCGACCGTCGCGCGAACCGGCCCCCGCGCCGTGATCTCCAGCTTCTCGACCTCGGGAATGTACGGCTCGTCGCCACTGCCGCGTTGCACCATCAGCTCGCCGGTCAGCGGCCCAGCAACCTTGTCGCGCGATGCCGCGAGCGTGACGCTGTCTATCAGCCGGGCGCGCTCGCCGCCCATGGCGATGGTGATCGCACCGGTGGAGATACGAACCTTTTCGCCAGAGCGGCGCACACGCACCGGTTCAGGGGGAGCGGGCGGCTCCTGGCGCGGCGCGTTAGAGTCAAGGCGCCAGGGCTCAGGTTTGGCCGGGCCCGATGCGATGAAATCGAGCAGCACCCAGCGCAGGCTGCCGTCGGGCCAGCGGTTCAATGGCGCAGCCTGGATGGGGACGAATCGCCCTGCTGGATCGCGCAATGTGATCTCATCGACCCGCTTCACCCTGCTGGCTGGCAGCGGCACGCCGCAGGTCACGGGGAATCCCGGGGCGGGAATCGCATCCGCCATCTCGAGCGCCAGCCGCGCGGCCGCGCGTTTAGCCGTGCCCGGCGGCGGCAGCGGCCAGCGCTGGGCATGAACGCGCTCCACCGTCTCGTCCGACGGCCGCCGCTCGAATGCCGCCAGCGCTTGCTCGCTCACGCGCCCGCGCACAAGCAGCGCGTCGCCCCAATAGACATGGGTCATGAACCGCGCCGGGTCGCCGGGCTTCTCGGCGCCGACCTCGGTTGCTCCGATATGGTGAAAATCCTGCGGCAGCTTGGTCGCGGTTCCCACCTTGTCCAACACGCGGAAGGCCAGGCGGAACGGAACACCCGGACGGCAGCGACCGGTCAGGTCAACCTCGAAGCGTGTCTGCACCTGCGGCCCTTCGGCGTCGGCAACGTCGCTCTCCCAGACCACGTCGCCGTTTATCAGCACCTGCTTGAACCGATGCCCGGTGAACCCCTCGCCGCCCAGCCAGTCGTCGGGCTTGGGGCGCCAGTCATCGTTGACGTAGTCATCGGCGCAGTAGAAGCGCAGGCGGTAGGGCGGCTTCCAATCGGGGGGAATGGTCGCCTCGCGCTCGATCATGCCGAAGTCCCCGTCCGCCGCTGGCGCCCACGGGTGAGTGATGATGAAGAGCGCGCGGCGATCCGCTCGCCCCTCGTAGTCGCCCTGGCGGGTGAACGCCCATGGGCGGGAGTTCGTGACTTCGAGGCTTACCACGTCGCGGGACATAGGCTCGCTCCCAGCGGCAGATGTCGCCGTCAAGAAGGCAAGCCATGCCGCCGCCGTCAGAATGGAATGCTTGTGCCGAATCCGCTCCACCAAGCGTTTGAGTTAGACTCGGCGCGCGTCAATACCTGCCGGACGGCAACGCGGCGTGATCCTGGAGCACGGGCACTCCTGCCCGTGGCATGAGAAGCCAATTGGCGGGCAGCGCCAGGTGTCAGCGCCTCCAGCTTGGCGCTCAAAAGGAGCGGCGCGACAGCGAGCCGAAGAGCACTGTGCATGAGCGACGGTCAGCCGCGATGAACGGGCATTGCGTTGACCGCCCGAAGGAGGATGCCGACGATGCTGCGCCTACCATTTGCGAGCGAGCGCATTCAACGGGTTGACCCAAAGACCGGGATCAAGGTGATCCAGCTCACGAGCTACCCGGCGCCGGCCGCGCACTTACTCTATGACTGGCCGTGCGTCACCCCCGACAACCAGCGCGTGGTTCTGTTCTGTCAGCGAGCGGCGGCGCGCAACGCGCCCTGGGACATCTTTCGCGTCGATGCCGATGGCCTGAACCTGTTCCAACTGACCCAGCGGGGCGAGGGCATGGAGACCGGGGGCTACTATGGGCGCCCCGCGGCTCGACTGACTCTCGATGGCAAGCAGATCTACTGCGTGTGGGGGCGCACGCTGTGCGCGGTCGATGTTGACAGCGGCGCCGTGGAGGACCTCTATTCGCTCGACCGCCACTGCCCGCAGGCGGCGCACCGCCCCGAAGGAGGCTTTGTCGGCAGCATCCACATATCCGCGAACGGGCGGCGATTATTCGTCACTTACAACGCCGCGGGGGCGACGGGCGTCATTCGCCTTGATCTCGATGCACGGGAGGTGACGCCGATTGACGTGGGCGGGCACCTTTTCGCGTGCGACCCAACGGGGCCGCGGCTCATCGTCTCCAAGGGCACCGTCGAGTGGGGCGCCGAGACGCGCGAGGATGGCACGCGCGTCATCATTAACGCGGGCGAGCTGCGCGGAGGCGATGCGCCGCCTGCGAAATGGATCGCCGACGAGGATGGGAACGAGATCGAATACCTGTGCCCGGAGATGTACGCGCACGCGACGCTGCTGGGCCGACATCTCGTCGTGCAGGGATGCGGCAAGCCGCCGTGCAAGTGCATCTGGCTGGCGGAGAAGGGCGCCGAGCCGCGCAAGCTCGCGCAGGGGCCGTACTTCTGGCACTCCGGCGCGTCGTGGAGCGGGGAGTGGATCGCCGCCGATACGAATTGGCCCGACGACGGCCTGCAGCTCATTCACGTTCCCAGCGGCCGCTTCGCGACGCTGTGCCATGCCGGGGCGAGCCAGGACCATTATGAGTTCGGCCATCCCCATCCGTGCCTCTCGCAGGATGGAAGCCTGTGCGTTTTTCGTTCCGATCGCACTGGCACGGCGCAGATCTACATCGCCCATATTCCGCGCGAGTTTCAGCAGCGAGTCATCGCTGGCGAGCTGGCCGGCGGAGATAAGTGGATGCCATGAGAACAGGATCGCCGCAGGGGTATTCGTGACGAGCGAGTCGCCAAAGTTCGAGCCGGTCGAAGTTGCCGGGTCGGGAGCGCAGGTTGACGTCGCCACCGACGTTGTCTTCGGGCGCGCCGGTCGGAGCGATCTGCTCCTTGATCTCTGCCGTCCGGCGGGCCGCCGCCCGTCTGCCTTGCCCATCGTCGTTTTCATCCACGGCGGCGGATGGCACGGCGGAGACAAGGAGAGCTACCGCGACCCGGCATTACGGGTTGCGTCGCGCGGCTACCTGTGCGCTTCGATCGACTACCGCCTTGCGGGGCAGGCGCCATTCCCGGCGGCGCTGGAGGACTGCAACTGCGCCGTGCGGTGGCTGCGAGCGCATGCGGCCGAGTGCGGGGGCGATCCCAACCGCGTCGCGGCATGGGGCCACTCGGCGGGCGGACACCTGGCGGCGATGGTGGCGCTGACGCCGGGCGAGTTCGAGGGCGACGGCGGGTGGGCGGGCCTCCCCAGCGGCCTGAGGTGCGCGCTCTGCTATTCGACGCCGTTCGACCTTGCGGCGCCGATGCAGCACCTGGGCGTTGCCGTCATGCAGTTTCTGGGTACCGTGGCGGCGGATCGCGCGAGCCCGATGAGCTACGTGGTCAACGGCGCGCCGCCATTCCTGGTGTGCCACGGCGACCAAGATGACCTCGTGCCAGTCGAGCAGTCGGACCGCTTCGTCGCCGCCATGCGCGATGCGGGAGCGCCAATTGAGTACATTCGCGTGCACGGCGCCGGGCACGATCTGGCGCAGAACGGCGAAGAGCTGCTTGCGAGCGCGCTCCGTTTCCTCGAGCGGCAGGCACGCGCGACCGGCGGCGGAGCGTCCGGGCAGGGACAGGAACCAGCGGTTCCTGTCCCCACATCGAAGCGGAAGAAGTGACCGGCGCGCCCTCAGTACCGAGCGCGAACCGTTATCGGACCGACGCGGGAGGCCACTCGCACGGTCTCCTTCTTTGGGTCGAAGTCCTTGTGCGGTCGCCCGTTGACGGCGACGGATTTCATCGGCTTGCCGTCGGGATGGCGCAGCCGAATCACGATCGCCGTCGGCGCGCGGCGTGTCGCAGGCGGCGCACCGCCCGGCGGATCTATCACCGCCTCGATCAGGTTGCGCGCAGCGCGCGACGTGATCCGATAGCCGACACTGCCGAAGCGCGTCGGCGCGTGGCGCACCTCGACCACCATGCCGTCTTTGAGCCAGTTGCTGGTGACGAAGGGCGCAAGCCAAAGCTCATCGCCGCGCTCCGTGACCAGCATGGTGCGCGTCTGCTCGAGGAACCACCCGGTCTCGTGGGTCTTGTTCCACGCACCCAGATTGTGGAAGTGCTCCCAGAATGAGAGATTCTCGGTATTGAGCAGCGAGGGAATGGCGTTGAAGTAAGAGCGGATGAAAGGCTTGACCTCGTCGCGCGCGGCATAGACATCGGTGATGCGCCCGTAGTAAGGCTGCACTTTCGCGAAGCCGCCCCGGTTGAACCAGTCCTTCTCGTTTTCCGCCGCCGGGTAGTCGCCCATGCCCGATTGCAGGAACCAGTGGTCCTCGAGATATTCGGTCATCCAGTCGCAGGCGGCGCACCGCCCGCAGGCGGCGCACCGCTCGCGCTCATCGCCGGTCGAGTCCATGATGCCGAGCGCCGCCAGGTGCTGCGACCCGATCTCGACATCGCCGGCCCAACTCCGCGCGCCGTCCTCGCCCGGGTAGAAATCCGCGATCGGGCCGAAGCAATAGAGCATGCCCGGCGAAGCGGGCGCCCAGGCGCCGTCGCGCAGGGGCACGACCGGGCAGCGCGCCTGGGTGTAGTGGTAGGCGCGCAGGATGTCCTCGCGAAACTCGGCGGCGCTTTCGAGCAGGGCGGTTGCAGGGGGCGCGCCGATGTCAGCCAGCGCCTGGGCGGCATCGCGCAGGCCGGCGCAGTAGTGCCCCTCCAGGAAGAAACGATAGGCGAAGACGTTCCAGTCCGCAACCACCCCCGGCGGGACTAAGCCGTACTCGGGCATCTTCTCGCCGCGCGGGTCGAGCCTTTTCGTCTTCTCACGCTGGCGCGCCACCCACTGGCAGACGCGCGTGACCTCGGGCGCGGCCGCGCGCAGCCAGTCGGCGTCATGCGTCAGGCGATAGTGCTCGGCCAGAGTCCACAGGTGCCATCCCGTGCCGACCAGCGTGTAGCCGGTGGTGAGGAAGCCGGCGGGGTTGTAGCGCTTGACGAAGAAATCCAACGAGCGGCGCGCGAAATCGTGGTGGCCCATGAGGTCCATGCCGAGAATGACGGAGTTCGCTTCGCTCTCCAGCGGGCCATAGGACATAGAGGCGATCCAGGGCGCGACGCGCTGGCCGCCGTCTTCGTTACGCGCGGCGATGAGGCAGTGCACCTGCGAGGCGCGGATGACGTTGGCCAGCAGCTCGTCCGGCACGTTGACCTGCATCGCGGGCGCCATGATACGGTTCCAGTAGGCGGCGACCGCGGCCCGGGCGTCGCGCACGCCCGGCAGCGAGGCCCGATCCTCGCTCTTCATCTCCCAGGCCGGGATATAGACCCGACAGCGGGCGCGGGCCCCCGGCGACAGCGTCCCCGCGAGCAGCAGCGTGCCAGGCTCCAATGTCGGTCGCAGCACCCCGGATTCGCTGACATCCACAATGGCCAGCAGCTTGTCTTGGGCGTGAACCAGGACCTGCGAATCCGCGGCGGTGACTGCGGCGCGCTCCTGCTTGTCAGCGTCCGCGAAGAAGGTCAGGCGCAGCGATGCAGCGGCTGCCGAGGCCTGCGGGTTCTCGATCTCGATCTCGGCGACGCATAGTGACCGCGAGTCGTCCGATCCGGTCGTCTGCGCGCCGCAGGGAGCGACGAAGGTGGTCTGGAGGTAGACGACGCCGCCCGTGGGAGCCGCGTCTCGCGGCGATCCGGATCGCCCGGAGGACCCTTCGGCTTCGCTCAGGGCAGGCTGGGCTCCCACAGTTGTGACCAGTATGGGCAGCCAGCCGCCGTCGAGATGGCGCGTCAGCCGCTCGTTCTTGCCCGACGCAAACTGCGGCGCCATGACAAAGGCTTCATATCGCACGCGCCCGTCGCGCTCGACCACGAACTTGTGATTGTCGCACGCGAGCGAGAGCATCATCGGGCCGTTATCCTGAACCGCGTGATGAACTTTCGCCATGGCCCGCGAAAACGTCTGGTCAGGCATGCGCCTCACTCGCTCGAGCACGGTCTTGCGGCGGACGATGGCGCGGCGGTACTCGGCCGGAGTGATAACCGAGTCCGCGCGCGTGATGAAAACGCCGAAGTCGCGCACATAGACCGGCTTCGCCAGAACGTCATCGACCGCGGCCGCGAATGCGCCCATCGGCAGCTTGATGCGCAGCACGGTGCGGTCCGATTTGCGAAAGCTGAGCTTGGCGTACCGCAGCTTGAGGGTGAGCGGCGCGTTCAGATCCCACGTGCGCGACAGCGGCGTAGCGGGCGCGGCCTCGCCGGAGGTAGGGGCACGGCATGCCGTGCCCCGACGGCCAGGCCCTGAGGCCGGCGCGAGAATGACGCCATTATAGATCTCCACCTCGCCGCGCTGGCCGCGCACGGGTCGGTCGAGTTGAAGACGCAGCTCGGCCACGCCCCAAGCCGATCGGCTGCAAGCGAGCAAGCGCCGGATGGCGATCGGCCGCGCCGACTTCGGGAATAGCCAGCGGATCTTCCACGTCCCCGCGGCGACCTGGGGGGTATTGCGCCAATCGAGGCGGAGATGCCACGCATTGCCTTGGGCTTCGATGGCGCCATTGACCGGCTGCCATTCGCCCTGCCACGGCGATTCGCCAACCCAGCGCTGGGCGCGCGCGGTCGTCGGGTCCGGCGCAGAGGAGGTGCGCGCAAACTCGATGCCAATCTCCTTCAGGCTGCGCCGTTCGAACCATTCGAGACCAATGCAGCCGTCGCCGCTCTCTGCGACCGGCACGACGTACGAGCCATCCGCGCCGGGCGCAACCTCGTCGCCCAGGAAGACGTCTTGCGCGCGAAACTCCTCGATGCGGCTCGAACGGCAGCCATCCATGCGCTCGGGATCCCAGGTCATCACGCGGGCGAAAGGCGCGATGTCGAGCGGCTCCGGCGCGGGACGCCGCCGCGCCGCGGGCGCGCGGACGAGGCGCGCGTTCGCCCAGTCGGCGACATCGCACGTGATGCCGTCGCCGGCGTCCGTGACCACCAGCATCAGCTCCTGCGCGCCCGCCAATGGAACGTTTACCGCTCGCGGCGCGTCCGCCTCGCGCACGACCCCGCTGTCGAAGCGCTTCTCGCCATCCACATAGACCTGGAACACCACGCTGCCGACGTTGCCGCCCGCAGGCGGCGCACCGCCCTGCCACTGCACGCCGATGTCAGCCGCAAAGGCATCGTAGTCGCCGTCGAGCTCAACCACGATCTGGCCCGGGGCGTGGCTGCCGAGGCCTTTGGCGAAATGCTGGTCCTTGATCTGAAGCGGCAGCCCGGCGCGGTCCGGCAAATGCGCGGCAGCGTCAATGCCGAGCTCGCCCCAGCCCTGCTGCGCGAGCGCGATGCGCGCCGGCGCGTCGGAGAGGTATTCGCGGCTGGCGACGGCGGCGCGCCGCCTGCGGGGCTGATCGCCATTTGCGTTGCCCGAGATCATGAGCATGACTCCTAGCAGCAGGATAACGCAAAGCCGCATTCGATCTCCCACGCCCGGGGCAGTGGGGACAGTTACCTATTTCGCGCGCCGAATCCTGCGCCCGCGACACCCGGCTGAGGAAATAGGTAACTGTCCCCTACGCCGACCCCAACCGCCGTCACCGCCCGGCGATGGCGCGCACGTCCTTGATGTTGTACACCGCCAAAGGCGCGGGCTCGTCGCCGCCGGGCAGGGGCGGGTGCGGACGCTCGTTCTCCGTCTGCCGCGTCGGTTGGTCGCGGTAAGGCCCGGTTCGCAACGAGAGCCGCTCGACGGAAAGCACGGCCTCGGCGAGCGCCGCTTTACGCAGAACCGTTCGCCCGTCGATGGACGCGTCGTAGTGGCCAAATGGAGCCGCATCGACGCTCAGGTCGAGCTTGTACCACCTGTTCGGCTCGTAGGGTTGAAGGTCCACGGTGGCGTCGCCGTCAACCGCGCTGATGCGGCCATCGTCGCCGAAGCGCAGACGCACCGGGCGATTGCCGAAGCGATCCAAGACCTCGATCTCCAGCGAGCCGGTGTTGGCTTGCCGCGCGAGAATGCGGCAGCTAATCTCAGCCTTCGCCCCCTCCTGAAACACGCGCACCGCGTGCGCATAGTCGTAAGGATCCTCGTCGCGCAGCTCGAGGCTCTTGCTGGAGGCGGACGGGAAATCTACGACGCGAACCGGCGCCCACAGCGGCGAGTAAATGTCCCAGTCCCTGACGTGGCCGCCGCTCTCCATGTCATCGAAGCCGTCCGCCACCGGCCCCTCCACGCGACAGCGAACCGGCACCGGAATCCTGCTGACCCACATGTCTTCCTTGTTGACGCTGTAGGTTACCCACATCGCGCCGCCGGGCGGATTGCCGTTGCCCTCTGCGATGCCGCGCACGTACTGCGGGCCGAAATCCTTCCAGCGCCCGAAGAACCGCCGCGGCGGCACCTCGCCGTGCACCAGCAGCAGGTCGTCGAAGACGATGCCGTCGTCACCCGTCACGATGGCAAGCGGATAGCGATGCTCGCTGTATGTTGTCGGATTGTAGACTAGCGCATAGCGACCATCGCTGGTGCGCTGCCCCCAGATCTTGGCGCCGTCCATGATGATGGTCGGAACCTTCACCGGCGTCGAGAACGATCTTCCTTCATCCGCCGACAGCGCGCAGAGCGACCACTTCCACAGGGCGACCACTTGGCCATCGCGCGATGCGGCTTTGCCGCATTCTGGAGCGTCGCTCGCGACGCCGCGATGGTAGAAGCACAGGGCCTGGCCTGCCTTCTCCAGGGGATAGAACCCCGGCGGGCCGTGATCTTCGTCCCACCACTGGAACGTCATGAGCCGATCCGCCAGCAGGGCCTCGCAGGCCTCGACGAAGCCGCGGTCCGGCGAGCGCGCGTAAAGCGGGTAGCTGGTGTTGGCTTCATTCCACTCCGCCTGACTGCTGTAGCGAATGAAGTAGATCGGACCGTAGGCGCCGTCCTTGTGCGCCTCGCGCACCACGCGCCCGATGCCGCCCTTGCCGAAGGGGTCTTCGGCGTGGCCGTAGAATCCGAGCACCAGCAGCCGCCCGTTGGGCGCGACGTAGAACCCCATGCGCTGGTGCATCATGTAGCCGTTGTAACCCGGCGGCATGGGCGTGCCCGGCGGCGGCTCATAGGCCGGGAAGACGACCGCGGGTTGGCTCCAGTTGCGGCCGTCGCGCGAAGTCACGACCAGGGTGTGCCCCGGCGCGATATGCTCGTCAACCGGGTTGCTCAGGTACTCCTGGTAGAAGGTGTCGTTCCAATAAGCAAGCATCGGCGCGTGGTTATAGGTCCACCCGTACCCGTCGGCGCGTTCCGGGTGAGTGCGATTGGCGCGGAAGGTCTGGTAGTTCGCGACGCCGATGGCCGGGCGCAGCCGGCCGTCATGGGGCGTCGGGGCGATGCTTACGCCGCCGACGTAGCGGATCGGCTCATGCTCGCTGCCAGTGGGCGCCGATCTCGAAGACGAGGCGAATAGGAGCACGCAAGCCGCGCCCGCGAGCGCAAAGACTGTCGCCATTACCGGCATATGCTTCATCCTTCCCAGGGCGATGCAAATGAGACCGCGTCGCCGCTCATGGGTAACCTTTCTTCTTGCGGCTGAGGTCTCCTCTGGCGCGCGAGGCGGCGCGGCCGATGCAATCAAGGAGCAAACGAATGGCATGCCTCCCCTCAAAGCTGATGGCGGTCGTCACCGCGGGGCTCATCGCCCTCGCAGTCCAGGTCGCCTTCGCCGCGACGCAGGACCTCGGCCACGGCTTCTTCCACCACGGCGTCGCCACCCCCGTGAGCAACCATCGCGGCACCGTCGCCACCGTTGACGGCAGCGGCCGCGATGTCGTCCTGGTGTGGCTATTCGATTACCGCGGCGGTTACGCGCTCCTGATGATCGACGCCGACACCGGAAAGAGCGAGCAGATCGCCATGCCCTTCCCGCCCGGCGGCGACTGCCCCTACTCCTCCATCCTGTCGAGCCGCAACAAGTTCTACACGCATTTCAACGGCTACTTCGTCGAGTTTGACCCGGTCAAGCGCGCCTTCACCTTCGTGCACGAGACCACGCCGCAGATGGCGATGGGCATGACCGAGGACGACCGCGGCGTCATCTGGTCGGTGACCTACCCCGACAGCGGCGTCGTGTCGTTCGACCCCGCGGCGCGCGCCTTCAAGGACTACGGCTCCGTCCACAAAGAGAACTGGGCGCAGTACCAGCGCTACGTCGCCGCCGACGACGCCGGCTGGATCTACTTCGGCATCGGCAACACCGCCAGCCAGATCATTGCCTTCGACCCCAAGACCGGCAAGGCAACATCCATCCTCCCCGAGGCCGAGCGCATTATAGGCAGCGCCGCCGTCTATCGCGACATGAACGGCAAAGTCTATGGCAACTCGGGCGCGAAGAATGACTGGTACGAGCTATACAAGGGCGAGGCACGCAAGATCGCTGCGCCCGAGCGCATCAACACCAAGCCTATCATCACCTCCAGCCAGGGCCTGTTCTACACCGACTTCCCCGACGGCAAGCGGCTCAAGTCGTGCGACCTGGTGACGCGCACCCTCGTCGTCGAAAACCCCAAGGCCGGCGAAACCAAGCAGCTCCATTTCGACTACACCAGCGAAGGCGCGCACATCATGGGCCTCGCCGCCGCTCCCGGCGGCACCATCTGCGGCGGCACTGCCTTCCCCATGCGCTTCTTCAGCTACGACCCGAAGACCGACCAGTGGGTCAACCGCGAAAGCTTCGGCCAGTGGAACACCGGCGCGCGCCAGGGCGACCGCTTCTTCGTCGGCGGCTACACCGGCGGCTTTATGCTGGAGTGGGATCCATCCAAGCCGTGGGTGCCAACGGAGAAAGATAAGCCCGGCTGCAATCCGCTCTTCCTCACCGAATGCGAGCCGACCATCAACCGCCCGCACCATCTGCTGTCGCACCCCGACGGCAAGACGCTGGTCCTCGCCGGCACGCCCGGCTACGGCTACACCGGCGGCGGGCTGCTATTCTGGGACCGCGCGACGCGAACGCGAACGCTCATCGAGCATACCGCCATCCTGCCCGAGCATTCGACCGTAAGCCTGGTGGCGCTGCCCGAGGGCAAGCTGTTGGGCGGCACGACCACCAGCCCGGGCACCGGCGGCGAGAAAAAGGCGCAGCAGGCCGAGCTCTACATCATGGATATGGCGACCAAGCGCGTCGAGTGGCACGCCGCGGTGTTCCCCGGCGCGCAGGAATACACCGACATGTGCCTGGCGCCGAACGGGCTGGTTTACGGCGTCGCCGATCGGCGGCGGTTCTTCGTTTTCGACCCGGCCAAGCGGCAGGTCGTGCACGACGAAGACGTGGAGGCGAAGTTCGGCATTACCACATCGCAGCAGGGGCCGCGGGTGTTCGTGCTGGCGGATGGGGGCGGTTCGGCCGGCGGGGACACTTCGGCGGGCGGCGGGACGGCTTCAACCATGGGCGCGGCGGAGCCTATCCTGAGGGGAGCCGAAGGGCTGAAGCCGCGAAATCGCGGGGTCAGCGACCCCGCGCCCGGTTCCGGCGCCGACGCACGGCTCTACATCCTGTTCGTCAAAGGCATCGCGCGGGTTAACCTGAAGACGCACGCCATCGCCATGGTGGCGGAATCGCCGGTGCCCATCGGCCCCGGCGGCGACTACCTCGATGGCCGCATCTACTTCGGCAGCGGCTCGCACGTGTACAGCTACCAGGTGCCGAACGGAAAATGAACAGTGGGCAGGCGGTCGCGGCCCTGTATGGACAGCGGCGCCACAGGAATAACGCGCCTTTGAGCGGAAAGATCTCGCACCATGGACAACCAATCAGCAGAGAAGCCACACCCCGGTCTCGCTAAGTCGACGGGAGAGATCGGCGCCTTAGCATTGCCCTCAGGAAGTTTCAACATTTCTTTGTTCCATAACGAACTGTATGGGATTGCCCTCTGGCTGCGCGACGAGAGCCGACGCTGGGAGAAGCTCGGCCAGACTGTGCCCGCTGCCCGGTGCGCACTGGCATGCATTCTCCACTGTTTCCTGGCCCTCGAAGCGTATATCAACACCTATGCTGCCTGGTGCGCTGAGGTCTCGAAGCTACCTATCTCTCAGGCGACTTTGGACAGGTTGTTAGGGATGCCTACAGACACGAAATGGCTGCTGTTCCCCTGGTTGTTCTCCGGCCGCCCTGTATTTGAGGCCGGATCGGAGCCCTTCCAGTCCTTCGCTGATCTGAAAAGGGTACGGGACAGGTTCATCGTCCACCCTAAACCTAGTGTTGTTCGGGAGCCAACGGCCGAAGACTGCTTGGACGAAGGGCGATTGCTGATCACGGGACACGGCCATGGCACCGTGCCCACGGCCACGAATCGCGACGACTGGCCGGAGCCGCGGTGTGACGCCGATGGCGCCGAGGAAGCGTGCAAGACCGTTACGCGGATGGTAGAATCGTTAAGAGAGGCTGTGACCGGCCTGAATCACCCGTCACTTCCCGAGCTAGAGCTCTTCCAGAGCTAGTGCTCGGTCAATCACGGTGTAACTGATTGCACCGACTGGAGTCCCGGCTGTCGAGGAAAGCCGCCGAATAGCGCAGACGAACGCCGAGGGGAAACTGGTCAGCAGAGGGCAGGAACGATGTAGGGCGGGGTCGCCTGACCCCGCCGAGATCGGCGCGCTCGGCGAGCGCGCCCTACGCTGCTAACCGGTCCACCCATGTCGGCGTCAATGGCTAGGCCTCACGGCCGCCATGGCGGCCCGACTGGTCGGGCTTAGCCATCGGCGTGTATCGGCGGCTTTCCGTGCGCGACAGCGCCTCTCCCCGTCCGTATCCGTGTCAATCCGTGTCTATCTGCGGCCATTGTCCGCAAACTCTCCGGTCCGCGGCCGACTTGGTGCCACCGGCAGCTCAGCAATCCTCAGCGCCAGCTATCCTTTCTCCGCGCCGCGATTTCTTGACGTCTCACCCGCCATTGCGTAGAATGCACATGTCATGACTGTTGCCAAGGCGAGAACGAGAACGAAGAAGAGAAGTAAGCAGTTCCTGGCGGATTCCCAGGGGCGGCGCGCCTGGGTAGTGCTTCCCATTGAGGAGTATGACGACTTGGTCGAGGCCGCCGAGCAGCGCGAGGACATCCGTCGTCTCGAAGAGGGCAAGCAACTCAAGGGCGAGGACGTCCCGTGGGGGAAGGTGAAGGCCAAGCTCCGGGCCGAGGGCAAGCTCTCCTGATGCGCATGGTCATCTCCCCCAACGCGGAGCGCGATATTGGCAACTTGTCGTCGGACGTAGCTACTCGCGTAGCGGCAGCGATTGACAGACTCTCCCAGAACCCTCGGCCTCCCGGCTGCCTGCTGCTCCGCAACTACGAGCCTCCCACTTGGCGCATTCGAGTGGGGGCTTGGCGCATTCTGTACGATATCGACGATCGCGCGGGCCTCGTGAGAATCCGCAACGTTCATCATCGCAGCAAAGCCTACTGACATCCTCGCTTCTCATTGCCCGGCATAGGTATGGTCGCGCGACAGCACCTTTCCCCGTCCATGGCCGTGTCAATCCGTGTTTATCCGCGGCTATTGTCCCCAAACTCTCCAGTCCGCGGCGAATCACGGAGACCGTATCCGCCGAGGCACCATTGTTGGGCTTTCGCGACAGACATCTTCCGCTGAACGCCTACAATATGCAGTGAAGCTACAGCTCTGGGACGCCGAGAGCCGAACGCCGGCAACTCTTGGGGCTAAAGGGGAATGAGATGCGAATGCTGCTGTGGGCCAAGTTTCCGCACGAACCATTCAACACCGCGGTGCGCGACGGCACCATCGGACCGAAGATGAAGCGCATCCTCGATGACGCTAAACCCGAGGCCGTCTATTTCACCGAGTACAAGGGCCAGCGCACCTGCATCATGATCGTCGACGTCAAAGACCCATCGCAGGTGCCCGCGTTTGCCGAGCCGTGGTTCCTGGCCTTCAACGCCGACGTCGAGTTCCATATCGTCATGACGCCGCAGGACCTGGAGCGCGGAGGCCTCGACGCGCTCGGCAAGAAGTGGTCGTAGAGGCGGCTGACCGCGACGTCCCTAGGCGGCTAGGCCCTTCTGGCCGCCGTGGCGGTCGGGAGATCTAGCCACCCAAAGGGCCGGGATGGCGGTCCCTTCGGGACCTAGTGCTGTCTTGTATGTCTGTTGTTCCCTTGGCGCCGCGGCGAGCACGGCCTGAGACCCCTCTCCCTCTCAGGGAGAGGTTGGGTGAGGGTGACCTCCCACGGAACAGCAATCTCACAAGAAAGCACTAGCCAGCGGCCCCTCCGCGCTTAGCCGCTCAGAGCCTATCCTGAAAAGGGCAACTGTCATCCTGAGCGTAAGCGAAGGATCTTGGTGGCGAGTTGCGCCACGCTCGCAAGATTCTTCGGTGGCTAGGTCTTCGACCGCCACGGCGGTCGCGGAGCGACCTAGCCGCTTCGCCTCAGAATGACATTCAGGTGCATCCTCGCAGTTCGTGGGATAGGCTCTTAGCCGCGCGCGTCGCTACGCCTTGCCCGCGCTGCCGTAGAGGGCCATGCGACGCATGACCTCGGCTTTAACCGCCTCCTTGGCGGGTTGGAGAAGATCGCCCGGCTTGCGCGACCCCAGGACCTCCTGAAGATTCACCTCCGCCGGCAGCGCGCCCACCGTCGCGCGAACGCGATCGAGGAAGATGCGCCGCAGCACCGTGCCGACGTTGAACTTGGCGACGCCCAGCGCGATCGCGCGCGGCACGGCGCCATCGGGAAAGCCGCTGCCGCCGTGGATAACGAGCGGCGCCCTGACCGCCTGATGGATTAGCGCCAGGCGCTCGAAATCAATCTCGGCCCGCCCCGCGGTCATGACGTGGACATTGCCGATGGAGACGGCGAGGGCGTCAATGCCCGTCTCCGCGACGTAGCGCGCCGCCTGCTGCGGATCGGTGAGCGAAAATTCGTGCGGCCCGCCCAGCGTACCCCATGGTCTCGCCTGGAAGCCTGTGCCGCCAGGCAGGCGGCCGAGCTCGCCCTCGGCATCGGCGCCTGCCGCGTGCGCGACCTCGGCGATCCGCCGCGTGGCCGCGATGTTCTGCTCCAGCGGCAGCGCGGAGGTGTCGAGCATGACGGCATTGTAGCCCCAGGAGACGCCGCGCGTCACCTGCTCGAAGGTGGCGGCTTCGTTGAGCAGCAAGGAGACGGGGACGGTGGCGGTCTCGGCGGCGGCAACGCCCAGCGCGGCCAGTCGGCGCGCGCCGCCGCCGTCGTACCAGGCCTGGTTCATCAGCTCGCAGCCGAAGCCGAGGATCAGCGGCGAGCGGGATTCATCCGCCGCCTCCAGCACCGCCTCGAGCGAATACTGGTCCCAGGTCTCGAAGTAGCCGACGGCATAGCCGCCGGCCATCGCGGCATGTAACATATCCCGCATGGGGTGGGGGGTGCTCATGGGGTATGTTCACGGAGTGTTGGGATGAGGCAAGGCAACCCCTCCCCCTGCCAGGGGGAGGATGAAGGTGGGGGTGAATCGTGGGCCATCCACCCTCACCCGGCTCGCCGAGGGCTCGCCGACCTCTCCCTGCGAGGGAGAGGGG
>Ga0315280_10003932_pt1 | contig 22353 bp, 24 predicted proteins | sample YL17G06_40_MG_FD_203697 | JGI IMG/M metagenome (GOLD analysis project Ga0315280, IMG submission 203697) | Sediment microbial communities from Yellowstone Lake, YNP, Wyoming, USA - YL17G06_40 | ecosystem: Environmental > Aquatic > Freshwater > Lake > Sediment | place: USA: Wyoming | collected...
TTCCACATCCTTGGGATTGGAGCCGGGCCAGCCGCCCTCGATGAAGTGAATGCCTAATTCATCAAGCCTGCGGGCAATGTTTAGCTTATCCACCACCGAGAAGGAGATTCCCTCTCGCTGTGCCCCATCCCGAAGCGTGGTATCATAGAGCTGCACTTTAGACAATTTCTAGCCTCCCAGCTTTTCCGCGATTAAGTCTCCCATCTCCTTCGTTCCCACCTTTGTTTTACCTTCGCTCATTATATCATAAGTTCTGTAGCCTTCATTCAGGACTGATTCCACTGCTGCCTCAACAGTTCTCGCCTCTTTTACTAGGGTAAAGGAGTAGTTTAGCATCATTGCCACGCTGAGAATGGTAGCAATGGGATTAGCCATATTAAGTCCGGCGCGGCGGGGAGCACTGCCGTGAATTGGCTCATACATGCCAAAGATGTTGACCCCTTCCTGGGGCACCCCGGCTAGACTGGCTGAGGGTAGCATCCCCATGGAGCCAGCCAGCATTGATGCCTCGTCGGTGAGGATATCACCAAACATATTCTCGGTAACAAGCACATCAAAGTATGTCGGGTTTTGGATAAGTCGCATGGCACAGGCGTCTACCAGCATATGGTCAAGCTCAACATCGGGGTAGTTTTTGGATAGTTCCATCGCCACCTGACGCCATAGCCGTGAGGACTCAAGCACATTTGCCTTGTCTACTGAGGTCAGCCTTTTGTGGCGGCTTCGCGCCAGCTCAAAGCCGACCCTCACAATACGCTCAATCTCCTGCTCGGAATAGGTCATTGAGTCAGTCGCCCGCCTTCCCTTGGCTGTCTGCCATTGCCTTTTGGGTCGGGCGAAGTAGAGCCCACCGGTAAGCTCACGGACAAAGATAAAGTCCACCCCCTTAATAACCTCGGGTTTTAGATTGGTGGAGTCAACGAGCATGGATGAGACCTTGACCGGGCGCAGGTTGGCAAAAAGCCCTAAAGCTTTCCTTAATGCCAGCAGACCGTCCTCAGGATGAACCTTTGCCTTGGGGTCATCCCACTTGGGACCGCCGACGGCAGCCAGTAGTACAGCATCAGAGTTCTGGCATATCTTCAGGGTATCCTTGGGCAAGGCGGTGCCCGTCTCATCAATAGCTACCCCACCTATTAGCCCGTATTTCAGGTTGAAGCTGTGGTCAAACCTTTTGCCTACTGCCTGCAAGACCTTAATTCCTTCAGCCGCGACCTCGGGACCAACGCCGTCGCCGGCTAAAACCGCAATCTTAAATTGCACCTAACTCCTCCTCGTTAGTTTGTTAACCCCATCCCCTGTATCCCCTTCCCCTTGTCAAGGGGAAGGGGAGGATTTTTTCTGAAGAGGGACGAAGTCCCTCTTAAACTCCCTATAGTGTATTTGACCTACTCCCTTTAACTGGGAAAGAGTTTTTAGAGAGGGGGCGAAGCCCCCTCTCTTACTCTACTCCCCCTTCCCTTGTAAGGGAAGGGGGTCAGGGGGATAGGTTGCTAGATATTCTGTAACCTCTTTTTAGTATATTCAATAAGCCCGCCGGCAGAAATAAGCTTAGACATAAAGTCTGGGTAGGGCTTGGCAACAAAAGTCATGTCTTTGGTCAGGTTCTTTATCTTCCCACTTGATAAATCAACCTCAAGCATATCGCCAGCCTTTGTTTTATCTACCGCCTCATCGCACTCAAGCAGAGGTAGACCAATATTTATGGCGTTTCTGAAGAAGATGCGGGCGAAGCTCTTGGCGATGACACAGGAAATACCGGCGGCTTTTATAGCCAGTGGGGCATGTTCTCTGGATGAGCCACTGCCAAAGTTAGTCGTCGCCACGATTATATCACCCGGCTTAACTTTGTTTACAAAGTCCTTATCAATGCCCTCCATGCAATGTTTCGCCAGCTCCGCCGGCTCAGAGATATTCAGGTAGCGGGCGGGGATAATGGCGTCGGTATCAACATTAGCCCCGTATTTATGGACTTTGCCTTTTAGCATCTAAGAACCCCTCACCCTTTATCCCTCTCCCCTTCATAAGGGGAGAGGGAAGATAGTTTTTAAAGGGGCTTCGCCCCTTTTAATCCCCAATGCCGTATTTATGAACTTTGCCTTTGAGCATCAGAATAACTTATCAAACACGTCTTTCTTTGCATTGTATAACTTATCTGCAAATTCGTTTACATAAAACATATCAGGATTATATCTTTGAGCTCGAACACGTATCCTGAAATCTGGTTTCTCAGGGTCTGGCTCAAACAGAATCAGTCCTATGCCAAACAAAATACAAAGCGCTTCCAGCCTATCTTGGTCCTCTGGCATCAAACTATTCGGTTCTACGAGATACACCTTAGAGCTAAATAACCTGTAAGCAATTGCTTGACCGAAAGCAGTTATAGGCTCCGACGGGTTTATCTTAATCTCTGCGGATATGAGCTCTGGTTGAAATTTTATAATATCTCTAGTGGACGGCTTATATATTCCAATAACATCTGGAGTACCCCATTTCTTACTCAGATAGTTTGCGCCAAGAGCAACCGCTTCTGTGCATTCGCCTAAATCGCTTTTCAGCCAATTAGCAAAAGGTTCGTAAAAGTCCTCCTCCCGCAACATTGGAGGTGGTTTTTCAATTTCACTAATTTCTTCCTCATCAGGAAATCTATATTTGAAAAGCCCTCTAGCCGGCTTATGTACCTCTTTACTTCGGGTAATATGTATATCCCAAGACGAGCCATCAATGGTGTTTCGGGGCGTATCTGGAAAGTACTTTGTCAACTCAGTCATCATTTCAGAGTATCGTAGCCCCTTTGGGCTGGCTTTTATTAACTCTACTGCTTTATTCCTTATCAATTCTCTTTTGGAAGGCATTTCAAATTCCTCCTTTCGTATTGGTTATCATATCACCCCTCCACCAGCGCCTTCTCAAAATCCTTCACCCTTTTTGGCTTGCCGCTCTTATCTGGTTCAATAGTGTGCCCTTCTTCTCTTAAACGGGCGGCTTGGGCATTTACACCGCCAGGGTATTTCTCGTTGAGCGTCCCACCGACCCTTAGTGTCCGCCAGTAGGGGGTAATATCTTTCTTGCCTTCGGCGGCGGCTTCCTCGGCGGCGCGGGCGGCAATACTGGCGAAGATTCCGGTGGTTATGGGGCAGCCGATAGAGGCGCCATGTCTTTTTGCCAGCCTTTCCCTTATCTGGTTGATGGTTATCAGCTTGCCCCTGGGCACGCTCCGCATAATCTCATCCACCTCCCTTGGGGCTGGGATGACCACCGTGCCTGTCCCCCACCTCTGGCTCATATTAGGTTTGATTTCTACCACCTTTGGCAGGTCTTTATCATCTGCCAGTTTCTCCCTCCAGGATTTTTTTAGTTTAGCCATTGAACCTCACCCCCTTTATCCCCCTCTCTTTGACACCCTATTTAATCTCCTCCGGGCTGGCAATCCTACCCATTATAGCACTGGCGGCGGCAACGGCGGGATTAGCTAGATAGACCTCAGATTTGGGGCTACCCATCCTGCCGACAAAGTTACGGTTGGTGGTGGAAATACAGCGCTCACCGTCACCCAGCACCCCCATATGCCCGCCGAGGCAGGGACCGCAGGTGGGCGGGCTGACCACCGCCCCGGCTTTTATAAATATCTCTATTAAACCTTCAGCTAGGGCATCAAGGTAAACCTGTTGCGTGCCGGGGATAATTATGCACCGCACCCCGGGGTGGACTTTCTTTCCCTTTAATATCTTAGCGGCGATTTTTAAATCCTCAAGTCGACCGTTGGTGCAGCTACCAATCACCGCTTGATTGATTTCTATATTTCCTACCTGACTGACCAGTTTTGTGTTAGCTGGGGAGTGGGGTAGGGCAACCTGAGGTTCAATAGCTGAGGCATCATACTCAATAATCCTGGCATATTCAGCATCCCTATCCGCTTCATATACCTTGTAGGGTCGTTTTGCCCGTGGCTTTACATAATCTAAGGTCTTATCATCTACTATGAAGATGCCAGCCTTTGCCCCGGCTTCAATTGCCATATTAGCCATGGTGAACCGGCTGTCCATAGATAATGAGTCTATAGCCTTGCCGGTAAACTCCATTGCTGAATAGAGGGCGCCGTCAACACCGATATTACCGATGGTATAGAGGATTAGGTCCTTACCGCTAACCCATTTCCCCAGTTTGCCGTGATAGACCAGCTTGATAGTAGGTGGCACCTTCATCCAGATATCGCCGGTAGCCATAGCGGCGGCGATATCGGTTGACCCCATGCCGGTGGCGAAGGCACCTAAAGCACCGTAGGTGCAGGTATGGGAATCAGCCCCGATAACCACGTCCCCGGGCAGCACCAAGCCCTGCTCGGGTAGAAGCACATGCTCAATACCAGCTTCACCGACCTCAAAGTATATTATTTCTTGCTTACGGGCAAACTCTCGCATTAATTTTGCCTGCTCGGCGGAGGCAACATCCTTATTGGGGACGAAGTGGTCAGGCACCATTACTACCTTCTTGGGGTCAAAGACCTTTTTTACACCTATTCTCTTAAACTCTCTTATGGCGATGGGGGCGGTAACATCGTTGGCTAGGATTAGGTCTACCCTGACATTCAAGAATTCACCCGGGCTTACCCTCTTTTTGCCAGTATGAATAGCGAGTATCTTCTCAGCTAAGGTCAATATAGTTTCCTTTTTCTGTGACTAAAAATTAAGCTTAAGAGCCGTTGTTAACGAATAGGGTGGGGGAGAAGCAATATAATCAATACTATCGCCGTAGTAACCGCAGAGATTATATACAGACCGGCGCCAGCAGCCAGTCCGATGGCAGCTACTGCCCATATGGTAGCGGCTGTAGTTAATCCGACAAGATGCTCACGGTGACGTATAATAGCGCCAGCACCGAGGAAGCCGATACCAGCCACTATTCCCGCTGCCAGCCGGGATGGGTCAGCGTCAACGCCAAACCCATAAATAGAGGCTACGGTAAATAGTGCCGAGCCAATACAAATGAGGGTATGGGTTCTCAAGCCGGCGGGCTTTTGGGCTCTCTCACGCTGGTAGCCAATAATAGCTCCCAGAAATGCTGCCAGCAGCAGGCGAAGAGCCATTACTATTTCTACGTTCATCTTACTCCGCCTTTCTCTTACTGGCTAATAGCCGGTTAAGGGCATTCATATAGGCTTTGGCGCTGGCGACAATAATGTCAGTATCGGCACCACGCCCGGTATAGGTTATCCCCTCGCTCTCTATCCTTATCAGCACCTCACCGATGGCATCAATGCCCTCGGTTACCGATTTAACCGAAAATTCAGTGAGCTCGTTAGGCACACCTACTATTCTATTGATAGCCTTATAAACGGCATCAACCGGACCGGTGCCCAGTGAGGCATCGGCAAGAGTCTTGCCATCAGGACCGACAAGCCTGACGGCAGCTGTGGGAATACCCCTATCGCCGCAGGATACCTGGATACGGTCAATATGGTAGACCTCGGAGACGGTGCGTTTTTCCTCGGCGATAAGTGATTCAATGTCTCTATCGGTGATTCCCTTCTTCTTATCGGCTAGCTCTTTAAACGCAGTGAAGGCGCGGTCCAGGTCAGCCTCGTTCAGGCTATAGCCCAGCTCTGCCAGGCGCTCTTTAAAGGCGTGCCGCCCGCTGAGCTTGCCCAGCACCAGGCTTGAGGCTGGTATGCCTACCGTTTTAGGGTCCATTATTTCATAGGTTATCGGCATCTTGATTACGCCGTCCTGATGGATTCCCGACTCGTGGCGGAAGGCATTAGCGCCAACGATGGCTTTATTGGGCTGGACGACAAAGCCGGTCAGCTCACTGACCAAGCGGCTGGTCTTATAGATTTGGCTGGTGTTGACTCCCGTCTTCAGCTGGAAAATGTCCTTACGGGTATTAATTGTCATGACAATCTCTTCAAGGGAGGCATTGCCTGCCCTCTCCCCGATACCGTTAATGGTGCACTCCACCTGTCGGGCACCTCGCTTAATCGCTTCCAGGCTATTGGCTACCGCCAGGCCCAGGTCATTGTGGCAGTGAACGCTGATTATAGCCTTCTTGATGTTGGGCACATTCTTGATGATTCCCTCAATGAGGTTGCCAAACTCATGAGGGATGGCATAGCCCACAGTGTCAGGGATATTTACCGTAGTGGCACCGGCATCAATAACTGCCTCCAGTATTTGATAGATGTATTCCGGCTCAGTTCGGCTGGCATCCATGGGTGAGAACTCTATATCATCAGTATATTTCTTTGCCCGAGCTACCATCTCCCGAGAGGTCTGTAAAACTTCCTCACGGCTCTTCTTTAACTGGTAAACGAGATGCACATCTGAAGCCGACAAGAATACATGGATTCGGGGATGCTCCGCCTCTTTAATTGCCTCCCAAGCGCGGTCAATATCATCAGGGTGGGCCCGAGCCAAGCCACAGATTACTGGTTTCCGAACCTCTTTGGCAATAAGTCTTACTGCCTCAAAGTCGCCGGGGGAGCTGATGGGAAAGCCAGCCTCAATAACATCAACATTAAGCCTTTCCAGTTGCCTGGCAATCTCCAGCTTCTCCTGGATATTTAATGTCCCCCCCGCCGCCTGCTCGCCATCCCGCAGTGTAGTGTCAAAGATTATTACCCTATCCATGTTCTTCATTCTAACCCATCCCCCTGACCCCCTTCCCTTAAAAAGGGAAGGGGGAGTTTTTGAGAGAGGGGCGAAGCCCCTCTCTACACTCTCCTCACTATTTTCTCTGTACTGTTTCGTGACCTAGAATCTCGCCGGTCTTGGCATCTACTTTAACCCTGACTATCTCAAGCCTTACTGCTCCTATATCTACATCTACCAGCCAGACATCGTCTTGTCTCACTGCCCCCAGCGGCAGAGCCACTGTCTTACCCTTCTTCATAAAGGAGTGAGCAATGTCCATAGCCTCCTCGACGCTATCTACTTTGTCTATAGCCTTGCTAGCAGTGTCTACCTTTTCCCCTTCGACATGTTCGGCAAGTTCCTTAACAGGTTCCCTTTTGATGGAATCAGTAAGGTCTTTAACAAGCTTGTGCAATTCATTTATGGCTTTTTCTATTGCCTCTAGCCGCTGGCGGATTTCTTTTGTTTCGTCGGTGTCGTTACTCATGCTACTTCCCCTTTAACCACGGCATCATCGCCCTTAGTGTCCTACCCACCAGCTCGATGGGGTGCTCCTCATCCATATGCTTTAGGGCGTTATAAACCGGGCGCCCTGCCTGGTTTTCCAGAATCCACTCCTTGGCAAAGCTCCCATCCTGAACCTCAGCCAGGATTTGCCTCATCTCGTCCTTAACTAGTTCATCAATTACCCGTGGTCCACGGGTATAATCGCCATACTCGGCGGTATCACTGACCGATTTTCGCATGTGGCTTAAGCCCCCGTTATACATCAGGTCGACAATAAGCTTGAGTTCATGGAAGCATTCAAAGTAGGCTATCTCAGGCTGATAGCCAGCTTCAACCAGTGTCTCAAACCCCGCCTTGACCAGGGCGGAGACCCCGCCACAGAGCACTGTCTGTTCGCCAAAGAGGTCAGTCTCCGTCTCCTCGGCAAAGGTGGTTTCAATGACCCCAGCCCGGGCGCAACCGATACCCCTGGCATAGGCAAGGGCGATATCCCTTGCCTTCCCCGAGGCATCCTGATGAACCGCCACCAGCGCGGGCAACCCTATGCCTTCGGTATAAAGTTGCCTGAGCATGGGGCCGGGGCCCTTGGGGGCAATCATGGTAACATCAACCTCAGGGGGTGGGATAATCTGCCCGAAGTGGATGTTAAAGCCGTGAGCAAACATCAGCATTTTGCCTTTGGCGAGCCCCTTTTCAATTGACCCGTAATAGATTTCCCGCTGCAGGTTGTCTGGAGCCAGCATTACTAGTAGCTCGGCTTCCTTGGCTGCCTCCGCCGCCGTCAGCACCTTGAAGTTAGCCTCATGGGCTTTTTTCCAGCCTGGGGTTCCTTTGACCTCAGCCACTATTATCTGGCAGCCACTATCTCTGAGGTTCTGAGCATGAGCATGCCCCTGGCTTCCGTAGCCGATAATGCCGATTACTTTACCTTCAAGTAATTTTAGATTACAGTCCTTCTCATAAAATATCTTAGCCATAATTTGCCCCCTTTCCTATTATTTATTAGGACTTTTTCCCTTCACTTTTTAGATCTTTTCTCGGTTGAGGATGCTCCTGAGCCACCCCGGGTCATAGCGATACAGCCTGTCCTGGCTATTTCCCTGATGCCAAAACCGCGAAGCAGATTGAGCAGGGAACTAATCTTGTCCTCATCACCGGTAATCTCAATCGTTAGTGAATCAACACCGACATCTATGATATTGGCTCGGAATATATCGGCTATTTCAATAATCTCGCTTCGGGTAGAGGAGGTGGTTTTTACCTTAATAAGTGCTAGCTCCCGAGCCACAATGTCATCTTCGGTAATATCAGATACCTTTACCACATCTATGAGCTTATCCAGTTGTTTTCTAACCTGTTCTACCATGGTGGTGGCACCATTAACGACGATGGTCATGCGCGACAGGTTGGGTGCTTCGCTATGCCCTACGGCAATACTTTCGATATTGAAGCCACGCCTCCGGAAAAGACTTGCCATCTCGTTGAGCACCCCGGGTTTATCTTCTACCAGGGCAACTAGGGTATGCTTTGTCATATTGTCACCTCTTTTCCAAGCTAGATATTGCTCACCGGAAGCTTTGCCGAATCGGCGGCAATCTTCGCCTTTTTTGCCTCTTGCTTGGGTTCCTCAAGCACCTCACTTAAGGATGCCCCCGGTGGCACCATAGGATAAACATTCTCCTCCCGTTCTATCTTAAAGTCTATCAGGAAAGGACCTTTTGTCTCCATTGCCCTTTGGATAGCCGGGACCACTTCCTCTTTGCGTTTAACCACTAACCCGGGCAGACCATATGCCTCGGCAATCTTGACATAGTCAGGACCAGTGAGTGGCGTGGCGACATAGTGCTTTCTATAGAAAAACTCCTGCCACTGCCTCACCATCCCCAGATAGCCGTTATCCATAATGGCTATCTTAACGGCTATCTTTTCTTGAACAATGGTGGCTAACTCCTGGATTGTCATCTGAAAACCGCCGTCGCCAGCGATACACCAGACAGTGTCATCAGGACAACCCACCTTGGCGCCCATGGCGGCGGGGAGCTCAAAGCCCATAGTCCCCAGTCCGCCTGATGATATAAAGCTATTTGGCTTATCATACCAGTAGTGTTGAGCTGCCCACATCTGGTTCTGCCCCACGCCGGTAACAATTATTGCCTCGCCCTTCGTTACCTCGTATATCTGGCGAATAACATATTGTGGTAATAGCTTTTGGGTGTCTCTAATGTTTGTTGATATGTGTTCCCTTCGCCAATCGTCAAGCTGGCGAACCCACTCGATATGTTGGACGGGGGTGACTTGCTTATTTAATTTCTGGAGTACGGCTTTAGCATCGCCAACAATGGGCACATCAACGCGCACGTTTTTGCCAATCTCTGCCGGGTCAATATCAATATGGATAACCCTGGCATGAGGGGCAAAGGCACTTACCTTAGCTGTAGCCCTATCATCAAATCTCATCCCGATAGCAATAATAAGGTCAGCGCCGTTAACAGCAAAGTTAGCGTAAGCCATGCCGTGCATCCCTATCATCCCGTAGCTCAGGGCGTGAGACTCGGGGAGAGAGCTAATACCCAGCAGGGTGGTAACCACTGGTATTTGTGCTTTCTCCACCAGCTCCTTTAGCTCGGCGTATGCCCCGGATATGATTACCCCCCTCCCCGCGATAATAAGGGGACGCTGGGCTTCGTTTATAAGCTCGGCGGCATTCTTAATCTGGGCGGGATGCCCCTCGAGTGTCAGCTTGAAGCTGGGCAAGTCGACCTTGTTCGGGTAATGGAATTCAGCCTGCTCAATAAAGACATCCCTGGGTATATCAATAAGCAGTGGTCCCGGTCGCCCCGTCCGGGCAAGGTAAAAGGCTTCCTTGAATATCCTCGGTATCGAAGCCGTATCAAGGACCAGATAGTTGTGCTTGGTGATAGGCTGGGTGATGCCGGTAATGTCAATCTCCTGGAAGGCATCCTTGCCAATAAATGGTCTGGCTACCTGCCCGGTGATAGCTATTATCGGCACTGAATCAAGGTGAGCATTGGCGATGCCGGTTACCAGGTTAGCTGCGCCCGGACCTGAAGTCGCCAGGCACACCCCAACCTTGCCGGTGGCTCGAGCGTAGCCATCGGCGGCATGGGCGGCACCCTGCTCATGGCGCACCAGAATATGGCGAAGGTGGGGGTATTGGGGCAGGGTATCAAAGAATGGCAAAACCGCCCCACCGGGGAAGCCAAAGATAACCTCCACTCCTTCCCTTACCAGACTCTCACATACCATTTGCGCTCCGGTCATCTTCATAATAGCCCCCTTATTCAAAAACTGCCCCTGTGCTAGCCGAGGTTACCCTCTCTATGTAATACTTTAAATAGCCTGTTTTTATTCTAGGTTTAAACTCAGCCAGTTGCGCCAGGCGACTGGATATCTCTTTATCAGAAAGCTCGACATCAAGCCTATAATTGGGAATATCAATCTTGATTATATCCCCATTCTTTAAGATAGCAATAGGTCCTTTACTGGCTGCCTCAGGGGAGACATGCCCGATAGCCGCCCCACGGGTGGCTCCAGAGAAACGCCCGTCGGTGATAAGGGCTACCTCTTTATCCATCCCCATGCCCGACAGAAGGGAGGTGGGGGTGAGCATCTCCCTCATCCCTGGTCCGCCCTTGGGCCCTTCATAGCGGATAACGAGCACATCACCCGGCTTTATTTTCTTGCTCATAATCGCCCTGGTCGCTTCTTCTTCAGAGTCAAAGACATTAGCTTTTCCCTGATGAACCATCATCTCCGGGGCTACGGCTGACCTTTTTACCACCGCCCCCTCCGGCGCCAGGTTGCCAAAGAGGATGGCGATGCCTCCGGTGGGGGAGTGAGCCTGAGTAACGGGTCGGATAACATCTGTATTCATATTTCGGCTTTCGGTAATTATCTCAGCCACTGATTTTCCTGATACCGTTTTTGAGCCCAGCTTTAATAGCCCCTTCAGTTCTTTCATTACGGCGGCGATGCCACCGGCGCGGTTTAAATCCTCAAGGTGATATTCGCCGGCTGGTCTTATCTTGGATAGGTGAGGGGTACGCTGGCTGATTTGGTTTACCATTGATAGGGGGAAATCAACCCCCGCCTCGTGGGCTATCGCCATCAGGTGTAAAACCGAGTTGGTGCTACCACCTAACGCCATATCGACAGTAAAGGCATTATGAATGGAATCATTATTTATAATGTCTCTGGGGCAGACGTTATTCTCCACAAGCCTCATAACCTGCTCACCGGCTTTTTTAGCTAGCTGGGTGCGCCTTGAGTCGACGGCGGGGATGGTGCCATTGCCCACCAGCGCTATTCCCAGGGCTTCAGTCAGACAATTCATCGTATTGGCGGTGAACATCCCGGCACAACTGCCGCAGCCAGGGCAGGCGAGCTCTTCTAACCACGCCAGTTCCGCCTCACTCATCTTGCCGCTGGCTACCTTGCCCACTGCCTCAAAGACAGTGTTAAGGTCAATCTTTTCCATCCTGCCATTATTTTCCCAGTGCCCGGCCAGCATTGGGCCACCGCTGATGAAGATAGCCGGCAGGTTTAATCTTACCGCGGCCATGAGCATGCCTGGGATTATCTTGTCGCAGTTGGGGATAAAGACCAGCCCGTCAAAGCCGTGGGCTTCAGCCACTATCTCCACTGAGTCAGCGATTAATTCGCGGCTGGGAAGGCTGTATTTCATCCCCGGGTGGTTCATGGCAATGCCATCACATACCGCGATGGTATTGACCTCAAAGGGGATACCCCCGCCGCTATATACCCCAGCCTTGACCGCCTCAGCGATGCCTCTTAGGTGCATATGCCCGGGGACAATCTCGCTGAAGCTATTGACCACCCCGATGAGAGGCTTGTCTATATCTGTCTTACTCCAGCCTAGGGCGTGGAGCAAAGCACGGTGGGGGGCACGCTCTAAACCTCGTTTAATAGTGTCGCTTTTCATATTTTTTCCTATTATATTATACCTATTATATTATAAAAAAAAGCCGTCCCGTGGGGACGGCTCATGTTGAGGCGAGAGTCCCTCACGGGCTCTGTTTCATAACGATAAGGACCAGAATAAGATTCTGCTCGTTCATTACAAGATAAGATAGCATAGTTCATATTTATTGTCAAGTAATCCCTCCAATATTACTTCTCAACCTCACCCCCTTTATCCCCCTCTCCTTGAAAGGAGAGGGGGAAGAGATTTTAGAGAGGGGTGAAACCCCTCTCTTACTCTACTCCCCCTTCCCTTCAATAAATTAATAAGGGAAGGGGGTCAGGGGGATAGGTTTCTAGGTAGTCTCCTCCATAGCTCTTATCTTATCTAACCTTTTTTGGTGTCTTCCACCTTCAAACTGGGTATTGAGAAAGACCTCAACGATTTCACGCACTGTATCTTGCGTTCCGGTTGTCCCTAGACAGAGAATATTGGCATCATTGTGCTGGCGAGCACGGCGGGCGCTGAAGCCGTCATGACATAGGGCGGCTCTTATCCCCTTGACCTTATTGGCGGCGATACACATACCAATGCCGGTATCGCAGATTAAAATACCGAGGTCAAAATCACCACTCGCTACCCTTTCCGCCACCCTTTTGGCGATATCGGGGTAGTCTACCGGCTCAGCAGTATAACCGCCGAAGTCCTCATAGCTATGCCCCATCTGGCTAAGGAGTTTTATAATGAATTGCCTAAGCTCCAGCCCCCGATGGTCAGCGCCAATGGCGATACGCACTTTCCAGCTCCTCTTTTGATATAGCCCCTTCCCGCAGAATGACGGGGGCTTCCCCCGTCAAATCAACTATAGTTGACTCCCTGCCGCCGGGGCATCTGCCGCCATCAATAATTAAGTCCACCTTATTATTTAGTTGATTATAGACCTCTTCAGAAGTCAGGGCGCTGGGTTTGCCACTTAGATTAGCGCTGGTGCCGACGATAGGAGCTCCTACCCCTTGAATCAGGGCAACCGGGACGGGGTGGGCGGGGATTCGAATGGCTACCGTTTTACCACCCCCGGTGACGATATCGGGGACAGCTCTAGACTTAAATAGCACTATGGTCAAGCCTCCGGGCAGGAATTTTTCGGCGAGGAGCCAGGCGATTGGCGGCACTGGGTCGGCAACCTCGCCTATCTGGGATTTATCCGCCAGGAGTAGTGGCAGTGGCATATTTTTTGGTCGCCCCTTTACCTGATAGACCCGCGCCACCGCCTGAGGAATGTTGACGGCAGCCCCCAGCCCATAGACAGTATCGGTGGGGAAGGCAACTATACCTCCCTCTTTTAGGATGGATATGCCCTGCTCAAGCTGTTTTTGGACGGATGAAAGTACTCTTGCCACCGCTCGTTCCTTGACGACAGTATACCACAGTGATAAGCTATGTTCTATCTGTTGATGATAATGGAAAAGACGGCAAAGCTACATCCGATTCTCGCCGCTAGCCTGATATTGGTAGTTTGCCAAGCGCTCACTCTTTTTATCGCTTTCCAGGTGAAGTATTTTCTGGAAACCACCCAGATTGTTCCCCCGCAGGTATCGCTTAAGTTGCCTTTAATCTACTTCTTTGCCGCCGTTCTCTTGCTCGGTGTGGTTCTTTTTCTAATCCCTGTCTCAAAGCTGAGACTGGTTTTCAGAACTCTATTTACTCTTCTCTATTCCTGGGGAGTGTTTATCGCCTTGGTACTTTCTGTGCCGTTCTATGCCGCTATTGCAATTTCCGTCGCCGGGGGTTTAGCCTGGTTCTTCAAGCCGAGAATCTGGTTGCACAATCTGCTCCTGATTTTCGCCTTAGTCGGGGTGGGGGCTGTCTTTGGCTTTCTTTTCTCTCCATGGACATTTCTAGCTTTTATGCTCGTTATCTCTATCTATGACATAGTGGCAGTCCGTTTTGGTTATATGCTGTGGATGGCGAAAAAGTTGTCCGAATCCGAGGTTCTTCCTGCCTTTATCATTCCGAGAAAGTCCTCTAACTGGAATCTGAACCTCAGGGGAGGAGGCTTCAGAAGTGTGATGGAAAGCAAATCGGGAGAGAGGGAATTTTCGATACTGGGAGGGGGAGACATCGGCTTCCCACTTATGCTGGCCATTTCGGTTTTCTCCGCCTACGGGTTCACTGACTCCCTTGTTGTGGCCGCCTTTTCACTATTTGGCCTCATTAGTGCCTACTGCATACAGCTATTTTTTCTTAAAGGAAAGCCTATGCCCGCCTTGCCCCCCATCTTTTTTGTATCATTCATCGGGTTTTTGATTATATATCTTGTTTGATGTTTTCGTTGACACTGGTATAGCACAGTGATAAGCTATGTTCTATACATGGCTAAGGGTAAGTCAAAGCCGACCCCAAGTAAGAGCCATCGGCTAACCACTAGCGGCGACATTGAGGTCTCCACCTATCTGGAGATTGCCAAGGAGATAGGGGGGGAGCAGCCAGCTCCAGCAAAGGAGACCATACCTGCTGTTGAGCGCGAGACGATAGTTGTCATTGACTTTGGCTCGCAGTATAACATGCTGATTGCCCGAAGGGTGCGCGAGTGTGAGGTATATTGTGAGCTAGTACCATATGATGCCCCCTGGGAAAGGATAGCCTCGCTAAATCCTAAGGGATTTATCCTCTCCGGGGGTCCATCCAGCGTCTATGAACCTGGTGCCCCCCAAGCCCCAGCGTATGTCTATGAGAGCGGTCTCCCAGTATTGGGCATATGCTACGGGATGCAGGTCCTCGCCCACCAGCTAGGCGGGCAGGTTGTACCCGGAACAAAACAGGAGTATGGTCATGCCATCCTTCATCTGAGCAATGTAGACTCGCCCCTGTTTCACAGTTTACCCCCCACTACCCCGGTATGGATGAGCCACGGTGACCGGATTGAAAAGCTACCGCCCGGTTTCACTGTCCTGGCTTATACTGAAAATTCGCCCTTTGCCGTTATGGGCAGTGATAAAAAGCTCTTTGGTCTCCAGTTTCATCCTGAGGTCGTCCACACCCCCGAGGGAAAGACCATACTAGGGAATTTCGTCTATCGGATATGTGGCTGTAAGAGAAGCTGGACAACGGCTAACTTCATAAATGAAAGCATCGCTAAAATTAAGCAGCAGGTAGGTAAAGGCAAGGTTATCAGTGCCCTCTCGGGAGGGGTTGATTCAGCAGTAACCGCTACCCTCGTCCACCGCGCTATTGGCGACCAGCTCACCTGCATCTTTGTTAATCATGGACTATTGCGTCGTGAGGAGGTAGAGAGGACATTTAATACCTTCCGCCTTAATCTGGGTATGAACATCGTCTTTGTTGATGCCAGTGAAAGATTCCTTCGCCGCCTGAAGGGAATAACCGACCCGGAGAAAAAGCGCCGGGTGATAGGTGAGGAATTTATCAAGATATTTGAGGAGGAGGCTAAGAAAATAGGCAAGGTTGATTTCCTGGCTCAGGGGACGCTCTACCCTGATGTCATTGAGAGTGCCTCTTCAGGGAGCACAGCCGCCGCCAAGATAAAGACCCACCATAATGTTGGTGGACTTCCCGCCAAGATGACACTCAAGCTGCTTGAACCCCTGCGTAACCTGTTTAAGGATGAGGTGCGCCAGGTGGGGCTGGAGTTGGGGCTGCCTGAGGAGATGGTTTGGCGACAGCCCTTCCCCGGTCCGGGGCTAGCGATTCGCATTATTGGTGAGGTAACTAAAGAAAAGCTTGAGATACTGCGCTCAGCGGACTGGATTGTAATGAATGAGATTAAGAAGGCGAGGCTATACCGCGAGCTATGGCAGAGCTTTGCCATCCTCACTGATGTTAAGAGCGTGGGGGTGATGGGTGATTACCGGACATATGGCTATCTGGTTGCCATCCGTGCCGTAACCAGCGAGGACGCCATGACCGCTGACTGGTCGCGCCTCCCCTATGATGTTCTGGCTCGCATCTCCAGCCGCATCGTCAACGAGGTCCCCGGAGTAAATCGGGTAGTTTACGATATAACCTCCAAACCCCCCTCCACTATAGAGTGGGAGTAAAGATAAGAAGAGGAGGTTAAAAATGCGTAAGACACTGATTATCTTAGGAACTTTGCTCGCAGCAACCTTGCTTGCTCTCGGGGCGTGTGCTCCAGCACCAGAATCTTCACCTGCTGAGCCAACGCCACCTCTACCCGCGCCAGCCGTATTGCAAATTAACAAATTATCTATTACCCCAATCGAGGCTAAGCCAGGAGAGCAAGTTACTGTGACGGCTGAAGTTAGCAATACCGGTGGGACAGAAGGCAGCTACACCGTCGAACTCAAAATAAATGATGTTACAGAAAAGAGGGAAACAGTGAGTGTGCCTCCTGAATCAAGCACTATGGTGACATTCGTTATATCACGTGATAGTGTAGGCACATACAAAATCTCACTTGACGGGATGAGCCAGCAACTTATTATAAAACCCAAGACCATAAGAATGGAAGACATGGCATTTGTCTATTCCTCGGGCTGGAAGACAGAGCAAAATGAAGGCGCGAGCGGCGGCTCTTGGTCACTTACCGGATATGGTGCCTATGGATACACTAATATTAAGGTTGACATCAAATTTAGAGGCACTGGTGTTTCTTTAGTACATCTTGTCGCTCCCTATGGAGGGATAGCAAACATTAAGATAGACGGAAAGGATTATCCCCGTATCGATATGTATGCACCAACCACTCAATTGAAAACCACCAGCATAGCGACAGATTTAATAGATGCCGACCATGTCTTAACAATTAGCCCCTCTCAAGATAGTAATCCAGCTGTGACTCTACCTACCGGGCCTGGGGCAACAACAGTTCCTTTAATTGTTATTGACGCGATAGACATAATAGTACCGTGAAAGACAGGGAGCCTGCTCAACTTTTTAGGGTAAAGAAGGGGTGAGGTAGATAAATAAAATTATAACGGAGGCTAAACTCTGAGAATTCTCGTTGTTGGTGGCGGGGGGAGGGAGCACACCCTGGTCTGGAAGCTTGCCCAGAACCGCCGGGTTAAAGAAATATATGTGGCGCCGGGCAACGCCGGCACGGCTAAGCTCGCCCAGAACCTAAATATAAATGCCACTGATATTGAGGCACTGCTTAAGACAGTCAGAGACCTCAAGATTGACCTTACGGTTGTCGGTCCGGAGGCACCGCTGGCGGAGGGCATTACCGACCAGTTTATCGTCAGGGGGATGCCAATCTTTGGTCCCACCAAGAAAGCCGCTGAGATTGAGTCAAGCAAGGTCTTCGCCAAGGAGCTTATGCTAAAATATCGCATCCCCTGCGCTGAAAGCACCAGCTTTTCTGATTATATTAAGGCAAAGGAGTATCTACAAAGGCAGAAACCACCGATTGTGGTCAAAGCCGATGGGCTGGCGGCAGGGAAGGGGGTAATCGTTGCTGACTCAATCCCCAAAGCCCTGGAAGCATTATCCAATGTAATGGAAGCTAAAGCCTTTGGTGCTGCCGGGGGGAGGGTGTTAATTGAAGAACGTCTATCGGGGAAGGAGATGAGCGCCTTTGCCTTTACCGATGCCCACACCGTAGTCCCGATGGTGGCGGCTTGCGATTACAAACGCTTATACGACGCAGACCAGGGACCCAATACCGGCGGTATGGGTAGCTACAGCCCGCCCCATTTTATGAGTCTGGCGCTGGCGAAAACAGTAAAAGAGACCATTATGGAGCCGGCAGTTAAGGCGATGCACGAGGAAGGAAGACCGTATAAAGGTGTCCTTTATGGTGGGCTAATGATTACCAATAATAGGCCAAAGGTGCTAGAATTTAATGCTAGATTCGGCGACCCGGAGGCGCAGGTTACCCTCCCCTTGCTCAAGACCGACCTTATTGATATTATGCTAGCAGTGGTGGATAATCAGCTTGGTCAGATGAAGGTTGAATGGAGTAATAACGCCTGTGTTGGGGTGGTAATGGCGTCGGGGGGATACCCGGGAAGCTATAAGACCGGCTTTGTTATTAGTGGACTGGATGAGGTGGACAAGGATGTTATTGTCTTTCACGCCGGGACTAAGCTGGAAGGGGGAAAGATATTAACTAATGGGGGGAGGGTGCTTACTGTAGTCGCTACCGGCAAGAATCTGTCTGAAGCGAGGGAAAAGGTCTATAAAAATATCCCCCGAATTCACTTTGAGGGTTGCCATTACCGTAAAGACATCGCTGATATAAAAGAATAAAATAAGAGAGTTAAAGAGAGGCGAAGCCTCTCTTATATAATTAATTTCCCCCTCTCCTTTGATAAGGAGAGGGGGATTAAGGGGGTGAGGTAGATAAAATGCCATTAGTTGCCGTAGTCATGGGCTCAAAGTCAGACACCGAGGCTCTCCAGCCAACGAGTGACATACTAAAAGAGCTTGGCATTGATTACGAGGTTAGCGTAATATCAGCCCACCGTAACCCGGAGAAGGCTCGCCAATTTGGTCTTGCAGCTAGAGGGCGGGGGGTTGAGGTTATAATCGCCGCTGCTGGCGGGGCGGCACACCTCCCCGGCGTCCTGGCGAGCTGGACAAGCCTGCCTGTCATTGGTGTGCCACTCGCTAGCGGTGAGCTGAAGGGCGTTGATGCCCTCTACTCTATAGTCCAGATGCCCGCCGGCATACCAGTAGCGGCGGTAGCTATAGGCAGCGCCGGGGCGAAGAATGCTGCCTATCTCGCCGCTGAAATATTAGGCTTAAAATATGATAAGATACGGAAAGCCTACGAAAAGTATAGAGCCGGGTTGCAAGGAGAAAAGCCATGATTGAGCGCTATTCCAGACCTCAGATGAAACGGATATGGTCAGAGGAGAATAAGTTTGATAAGTGGCTCAAGGTGGAGGTTGCTGTCTGCGAGGGATGTGCTGAGCTTGGCGTCATTCCCAGGGAAGCAATACCCAAGATAAAGATGGCCCGACTTAACCTTAAACGCATGGATGAGATTTTAAAAGAGACTCACCATGATGTAACTGCTTTTCTGGGTGCTTTATCAGAGAGCATGGGGGACGAATCTCGGTTTATCCACCTCGGTCTTACCTCCTCCGATGTAATGGATACTGCCCTTAGCTTGCAGCTAATTGAGTCGGCGGAGTTGCTTAGTCAGGATATAAAGGAACTCGTTACAGTATTGGCGCAGAAGGCAATAAAATATAAATATACACCGATGATTGGTCGCACCCACGGGGTTCATGCCGAGCCAATCTCCTTTGGTTTTAAGCTGGCGCTATGGGTTGAGGAGATGAGGAGAAACCTGCAAAGACTGGGTGAAGCCAAGAAAGCCATCGCCGTCGGTAAGATTTCAGGAGCAGTAGGCACGTATGCCACCCTATCCCCTGAGGTCGAAGAGAGGGCTTGCGCCAAGCTAGGGCTCAGCCCGGCTCCAATCTCAAGCCAGGTCTTGCAACGCGACCGCCATGCCCAGTTCGTTACCACTTTGGCTATAATCTCAAGCTCGCTGGAGAAATTTGCCACCGAGATTAGAGCCTTGCAACGAACCGAGACACGAGAGGCAGAGGAGCCCTTTGCTGTCGGTCAGACCGGCTCTTCGGCCATGCCTCATAAGCGCAACCCGGAGCTTTGCGAGCGAATCTGTGGCTTGAGTCGGTTGGTGCGGGGCTATGCCCTGACCTCAATGGAGAACATCACCCTGTGGCATGAGCGGGATATAAGCCACTCCTCCACGGAGCGGATTATACTGCCCGATTCCTGCTTGGTGCTAGATTACGTCCTTAGCCTTTTCACCTCAGTAATGCAGGGGTTACAGGTCTACCCCAAGCAGATGAAGCGCAATATTGAGCTTACCAAGGGCTTGGTCTTCTCCCAACGGGTAATGCTTGCCCTTATCGCTAAAGGGCTGAGCCGGCAGAAGGCCTATGAACTGGTGCAGCGCAATGCCATGAAGGCGTGGCAGGGGAATAAGAGCTTCTTAGGTATGCTCCAGGCTGACCCTGAGGTTAGTGCTATCCTGCCTCAAAGCGAACTTGAGCCATTGTTTGACGAGCAGTATTACCTGCGATATATAGATGACATCTTTAAACGGCTGGGGTTGACCGAGGCGCAGTGGAAGGGCGAGGTAGCCAAGCCGTCAGACCTGTCACCCAGAGCAATATAATGAGTGGTGACGTTTTGCTGAATACCGACTTGCCCTTGCCAGTGTTTGTTCGGGGCAAGGTGCGTGATACCTATGACCTGGGTGACCTGCTGCTCATTGTTGCCACCGACCGAATCTCCGCCTTTGATGTTGTCCTGCCCTGTGGCATTCCTAATAAGGGCTTGGTGCTGAATAAACTCTCCGCTTTCTGGTTCAACCAGACCAGGGACTTGGTGCCTAACCATGTAGTAGAGACTCTGGACGATGTTCACCGCCTTGACGTCTACCTTCCGGCTAAAAGCCGCTTTGCCTATCCTTCTTACCTTGAGGGGAGGTCTATGGTGGTGAAGAAGGTCAAGCGCATACCGATTGAATGCGTGGTGCGCGGCTATATCTCCGGCTCAGCCTGGGCGGAGTATAAGGAACAGGGCACTGTTTTCGGAAGCCATATGCCCCAGGGCTTAAGGGAAAGCCAGGAGTTGCCCCAGCCGCTATTCACCCCGACCACCAAGGCGGAGACCGGGCACGACCAGCCCCTATCTATTGAAGAGATGGATAAGCTGGTGGGTGGGGCTGTGGCTGAGGGGATAAGAGAAAAGAGTTTAGCCATCTACAGCTATGCCCGGGGATACGCGCGAAACCGGGGCATAATCATTGCTGACACCAAGTTCGAGTTTGGGCTGGACGGTGATAGGCTTATCATTATTGATGAGCTACTGACCCCGGACTCATCCCGCATCTGGGATGCTGACCTCTATAATGTTGGAAAGTCTCAGGAAAGCTATGACAAGCAGCCGGTCAGGGACTGGCTTACTGCTTCTGGGTGGAATAAAGAGCCCCCCGCCCCTATGCTGCCACCGGACGTTATTGAGGCTACCAGCCAAAGATACGAGCAGGCTTACCAGAGGTTAACCGGCAGGAAGCTAGGATAGCACAGCTAGATGGAATAGCGTGTATACTTACTGAGATTAGAAGTGCTAAGATTATCCTCGGAGAGATAGAGCCTGCCATCTTCGGTTTGGTGGACAATCTTAGCATTAATCAGGGCGTTCAAGGCATACGGCTTATAGTCACGCCCTCTGAACATCCTGTCCAAAAAGCCCCGGGGTCTCAGCCCCAGCTCGTCAAGTGTCTTAGCGTTCTTAGCACTAATAGCATTATGCTTCCGGAAGATGCGTATTACCTGATGAGCAGCACGCTTTACAAGCCACCGCGGGATTGCAAACATTGCCAGTAGGAGCAAGGCAAAAAGCAGGATTATGGTAATTATACTGTTTGTATTCAGCGCTATTCCTCCAATAGACCCTTGGTGCTTGGCAGTTCGCCTGAAATCCGCTTATCAACTCTGGTAGCCATATCCAGGGCTCTGCCTAAGGCTTTAAATAGGGCTTCGGCTTTGTGGTGGTCATTGGTGCCGTAAATAACCTTGGCATGGAGGTTGAGCCGAGCTTCATTAGCCAAGGACTCAAGGAAGTGGCGGATAAGGTCGGTGGGAAATCCTGCCATGTCATTTTCTCGAAAGGACAGGTCTAATACGGTATATCCCCGCCCGCTGATGTCCACGGCTACCATAGCCAGGGCGTCATCCATAGGTACAGTAGCATCGCCCATTCTGATGATGCTCCGCTTTTCTCCCAGCGCTTCGCTAAAGGCTTTGCCCAGGCAGATGGCAACATCCTCTATCAGGTGGTGCTGGTCATCACCGGTGGCTGAAATCTTCAGGTTGAACCTTCCATGCTGGGCAAGCTGAGATAAGAGGTGGTCAAACATCTTAATACCGGTGCTAATCTTCCACTCGCCACTACCGTCAAGATTAAGCTCTAAGCTAATTTTGGTCTCTTTGGTTTCTCTTTTTATGGTGGCTGTCCTTGGCTTCATCATAACTTCTCCGCCCCTAGTTTAACACATTTTAGATTGTTTAGTAACCCATCCCCCTCTCTTTAATATTCTTACCCTTTGAAGGAGTCTGGTTTATCGGGGTGTTTAAGAGGGGCGTTAGCCCCTCTTCTCTAAAATCTCTTCCCCCTCTCCTTTTTCAACAGAGGTAACCAAACCTAATTCTTCTGAAGTGCTTCTTACAGTACGCATTCCCAAGGGGAAGTAAGCCATGGCAGCTTTGTTTCCGATTCACTACAGAACTGTCCCAACCATCCATCCGT
>Ga0315280_10003933_pt1 | contig 22350 bp, 23 predicted proteins | sample YL17G06_40_MG_FD_203697 | JGI IMG/M metagenome (GOLD analysis project Ga0315280, IMG submission 203697) | Sediment microbial communities from Yellowstone Lake, YNP, Wyoming, USA - YL17G06_40 | ecosystem: Environmental > Aquatic > Freshwater > Lake > Sediment | place: USA: Wyoming | collected...
CCGTGACATCTGCAAGACCTTACATATGAACGTTCCGGGAAGCTGAAAAGATGAAAGTGGAAAATAAAACGACCCTTTCTTTACAGCTTGACGACTTACTAAGCAAGCAGAGCTGGGAAGTCGAGTGTCGCGGCCTCAACCTGCCAATAAAACCTATGCAGCCATTAGACGAATGGAAAGTCGAAGTCCACTGGCATAACGGCAAACACCCGTTCCACGGAAAATGCCAGCCCAGCCAACGGCTAATCACAATAGCCATAAACAAAAGCATCAATTACCCATTCACACAGAAATTTGCAGTCGGAACAAAGCAGATTTTCCACCCGTTCTATGGTTATGAATATGTCATGGAAACAGTCGCTTTCGACAACCCAAACGAGCTAATCCGCTTCATTTTCCTCCACGAGTTCAGCCACCTATTAGACTACCTACGAGGACTTAACATGCACAGAAAACAGACAAAGGCAAACCGCTTCGCCCTAAAACATTTCAAAAGGTGAAAACAATGCCCAAATTTTTAGTGGAAATAATCCTCGTAGTCAACGCCAAAGACTTAGACGAAGCCCGAAGAGTTGCAGACTACATCATAAACCTTCCCATTCCAGACAAGAAAATCGAAAACGCAATAGAAACTTTGAGGTATGAAGAAATTGTCCAAATCCGAACCTAAGATCTGCCCCAACTGTCCCCTCATTTCCTTTCTGCCAATAATAATGGCTGCACGAGTCTGCTACACCCGACAAAAGGACCCATTAAACACATATAAAATCTGTCAAATGCTCCGAGCCTTCGCTAAACAACACCAGCTAACATCCGACGCCTGCCCCTATTTTTCTGAAAAAGAAACGATGGAGCGCTACGTCTATGCGGAAGCGCAAGTGCACAGGTAAGTTCTGGCCTTGGGTAAGACCTATGATTTGGGAGAAGGCGCAGGAGCTTTATCAGATGGAGCAAGCTAAAACTATGGGCGAGGATTTCAAGGCTATAACGGCGGAACGGAAAGAGCTGCGGGAAGGAGGATACTTTTACACAGCCAAACTGATTGTTCTGCGGAACCTTTGGCGAGAAAAGAAAGGCTTGCCAACCATCAAAGAAGAGGAAGACGGATTTTTCCGAATTTAGCGCTCGCATTTTAAAGACTTCATAAAAGCCTAAGAGCGAACTACAAACAGAAAAAAGGGGTTTTTCGGGAGATATCTCCACTTAGGAAGATACACAACCAAAAGATTTAAGATAAGCAAACTCACATCTATTTGATAGGGTGGTTTTATGGAAAAAAAGAGATCCAAAACCCGACCCAGAGACGATATTCTCGAGTTTGACCGAATGCAATCACCAAGATCAACAAAAAGAAATGACGAGATAATAATTGATAAAATGATCGAGTTTGAATCTCTTCCAATCTCAGGGTGGCACGATGAGATAGATGTTCTTGATAGTAGATGCAAGCAAAGTTGTGTTAAAGACTGTAGTTGTGTATATCACTGTACATGGGTTATAGCATAACAAGTCTTTCCAGATATGATGAAATGACTTCTATAAATATTCCAAGAGATCTTTACTTAATTCCATCTGAAGAGGATGAAAATTATATCCTCTATCGACCTTCTAAACATCTTATTGCACTCTTATCCTCAAAAAATACATCTAACCTTGCCATCTTGATTCAGGACATACATAATGATAAGCTCGCTCCCTCCATGCTTAGATCAAAATCTATAATTTCGTTAGTTAACATGGGTTTCTTGGATTCTCAATCAAATAATCATAAATCAAGAGAGATTAAAACAAAGGATAGTGATAAACCTATAAAACAGAAATACAATGCATGTTCCTTCTCACCTCATGAAGTAACACTTGATATAACCAAGAAATGTAATATGAGATGTATTTACTGCTATTCATGTGGTGGCGATGAAATTACTACATTGTCAAGGGAATGTGGACAAGTAGCTATTGATTTTTGTGTATCAAATGCAAAGCGTAAAGGTGTCTTTTTTGGATTGCATTTTCATGGAAGTGGTGAACCATCTCAGGAATTTACCCTTCTCCGTTCTTTCCACGATTACGCCAAGAGGGAATGTGGAAGAAATAGCATCAATTTTAAGTGCAGTGTTATAACAAATGGACTAATTTCATCAGAGATTATAGATTTCTATGCGAAAAATATGGATGAAATTACACTATCATTAGATGGTGATAAAAATTCACATAATAAACAACGTCCATCTTCAGATGGCTCACCAACATTTGTGCATGTCTATAGGACAGGAAAACAACTCTTGAACTTGAAAAAGAAGTTCAACATTAGGGTGACTGTTACAGCTCTTAATGTTGATCGGCTGGAAAATATCGTAGAATTTTTGATTTCTGAATTTCCTGGTTGCACCATAAATATTGAACCAGTTACACTTGTTGGAAGGGCCCAAGGAAAAGAAGATTTAGCTTGTAATCCAACTTTATTCGCAGATCACTTGTTCAATTCAATGAAGATTGCAATGAAATCAAAAGCCACTTTGTTTTACTCTGGTGTATCAGGGCATTCACAGCGAAAAGAATTTTGTGCTGCTTCAACTCCCTCTTTTTGTGTCTGTCCTAATGGTGATGTAACCTCTTGTTTCTCATATTCAAATAGAGACATAGTGAAAGATATGTTTATTTATGGAAAATACAACGAGAATAAAAAAAAGTTTCAATTTGATTCGAAAAAAATCAAGAGATTACAGACGCTTACTTTAGAACACGATGCTTATTGCAATAGTTGTTTCTGTAGGTCTCATTGTATTGGGGATTGTCCTGCAATAAGAAAATTTGAATTGAATAAAAGCTCCGAGTTTATTGAGAAAATTGACGTGGATTTCATGTTGAATCGAAGGTGTGCAACCAATCGAAGAATTGTACAACTTCTCTTGAATGATATTGTGCGAGGAAGACTAGATTGCAAACCATTGCTATTTGAAGACAACATTCGCCTTTATCCTTAATGATCCTCGAATCCTACCCCCGCAGTTGTCGTGGTGTCTTTCTTGTGGAAGTATGAGATTAAAATCAGCTTATTTCAAAACCTTTCTGGCGTATGAATTGGCTTTTCTTTCTTTTATTCTTTCACTCATAATCCAATCGTTAACATAGACCATATGATGATAAAGCTCATGCAACACATTAGACCCATTTAGTGTCCCTTTAGTGAAGTAAGCCGTATGATTATCGTGATCGTAGCGCGCTCAGAACAAGCGCGCGCGCGATCATGGAATATGCAGAATTCGCTTTCAGGCTCAACGGGGTTCTCGCAATTCAATTCATCTCCACGGGTCCGAATTAAAAAGTCAATGAGCGCAGGATTAACATCCTTCTCAATTTCCCTAATGGTCTCCACACCATACTTGCATTTTCTCAAGTCTTTCACCTTCGACCTAAGCTTACATTAAAGCCGAAAAACCATATATAGATTTGAATCGACATGCCATACGCGCTATGGTTACCGGTGCGTTTCTATGGCTAACTATTGTTTTAGTTTAATGTTAAGAATTGGATCCAGAATAGCTGTGATAAAGTGTTCCAGTCTTACCATCTCTTCAAATTCATTAATAGCCTTAAACTGAAAACTGCAGTTTTCCAGAATATAACTGGTAATTCCAGTTTCCGATTTCAAAGCGAAATTCTGCTTTAACGACCTTCTAAACTGGCTGCCTTCAATATTTCCCCGTTTATGGTTGCTTAATAGACGCCTTCTAAGGTTTTTGGTTCTGCCAGCATATATTATCGCTTTCACTCTCTTATCATAAATAACATAAACTCCAGGCTCCTCGGGAACATCTTTCGAAGAAGCTTCAGCAAAATCGTAAATAGGCTCAGCCATGAGCTTGTTAAGCATTGCAAGATATCGCGATATAATGCTGTCGTACAAGCTGCCGGCATCTCCAATAAAAGATTCATACTATCCTTTTTAACATCTGTGCCTTGTCGAGTTTCGTTAGAGACTTAATAAGCTTCATAGCTTTGCCTAAAGGCAAACCTTCCGCAGGAGCAATCACTTTGGCACTACCCATGAATACTTGCTTCACAATCTCGATGTAGTTCTTGCCACCAAGAGCTATGACAATATCGTATTTTTTCAGACCTTTCTTCTTCACTTGGGCTTTTAACTCGCTTAAGCTTATTGGGTTAGTTGCAGGTACATTGAAACTAACATCATAATATTCCGGAATAACAAAGCTCGGCTCAATAAAACCATACTTCGCCGATAAAATAACCCATTTATCCGCAAGTTTTCGAGCAAAGTCTTTATTTACTTTGAACGGAGGTCCTATATATACTTCTTCCGCCCTAGTCGCTTTTCTTTTTGGAAAACTGTTCCAAATTTTACTGCTTCCGCAAGGAACAACCACGAGAGCTTTAGGACACATTTAATGTCTCCTACTTCACAAAGAATAAGTTACCTGGGAATCTGTTTTATAGATTTGCCTACTTTATGTTATGTCATGGGCGAAAAGGAGGTAAAATTTGAGCTTCGAAAGCTATATCCAAAAACTACAAAATCCCGAGTTTCTGCTAAATGGTTGTAATATTTTCTTCAACAAGTATGAGAGTTATGTTGATGAGGTTGCTGAGAGTATTTGGCAAGACTTATGGAAAGGTGGACATAGACCCCACGAAAGAGTAATTCTAGGCGCTGCAGAAATCGTCTTGATAAAGTGGAATAGCCCTTACTTATTCTTGAATAAGCCCAAGCAAAAATTAGTCAATGCAATAAAGGATAACATATCTGAGGATTTGGAAGAGGCATACAGTTCAGTAAAGCCTCAATTGTTTCAGTTGCAAAATGCAAAACTGGGCGACTCCCAATTCGCTAGCTACCTTGATCTCATTAAACAAATCTACGGAAAGTTTAAAGAAAAGGATACAATACAGATGGTTGGGGCAAGTAAAGCGCTTCATTTCATTCACCCAAACTTGTTTGTACCCTGGGATACGAAAATCCGCAACAATTATCATGAGAATGACCCGTTGCATAACAAGCAACATAAAGAAGGGTCTTCTGAATGTTACTCAAACTTTATGAATACGTGCAATAACGTCGTAGCAACACTGACGAGTAAACTATCAAATGAGCAAATAGCCAAGGTACACCCAGCCTATAAAATACTTGGGCATATCAGAAAACCCTCTAAAATGATTGATGAGTGCAACTACTGCTGGTTTACCAAGAATAAGCGGTGGATTTAAGCTCAGCAAAGCTTAAGTGTGTTGTCAGGCTTCCTGTTTCTCTACTTCAATTTTCACAACCAATGCGCCACACTTGCCTGTATTTGTCGGCTGGACAAAGAAGCCCGCGTTTGAAGGCATGAGGCTTTCAATATCCTTAAGTGTTGCATTCCATTTGAGAAGTTTATCTCTCATGAGATGTATAATATATCCAATCTTTACTGGAATGGTAGTCTCTTTTCTGAACTTGTAGAGAAAATCTGCCGTGAAATGCTCTGATCCGCGATCTAAACCTAATTCAACACCACAGAGAAGTTTTTGGTTGTTAAAGGGAAACTGCTCAACATTTTCGGGGTCGAAAACTGCAATATCAAAACGGCCGCCCAGTCTTGTTTTGTATTCGGTATGTATTAGATTTGTTCTCTTGCCATCGAGTGTCCAGTGCCAATTCTGCAAATCTGTCTTTGACAGAAGACTATAGAAATAGCACTTGACATCTGATTCTCTCCAAAAAGCATATGGTGTTTGAAGGAAATGTTCTACCAATGTCTTTATGCAACTTTCGACGAAATTACATTGTTCCAATATTATCATTCCTAAATGTGTTTCTCGTTATTTAAGCATCTGGTGATGGTCAGCGCGCGAATTTACTAGTGAAAATGGAAATGACGAAGCTATTTATTACAGTAGTCCACACAATACGAGTGCACGTATTGTTTGAAGAGATTCTAGAAACGGGCTAGAGTTTAACGGGAATGATATATTTTTAAACTTCAGCAAGGAACATTTGGATGAATTGCGAGGAAAAAATCATGCTTACCTTTAAATGCTTAAGATGTGGAACTTGTTGCAATAATCTTATCGTGGAAAGTAGTTATGGAACCCAAAAAGGTCTAATAATTTTTCCTGAGGAAAGATTGTTTCCCACGGAAGTAGTTTTTCCTTTTTTTGGCGTCGGAAAAATGCCAGAAGACAAGTACTTTAGAATTGTAACATATCAAGTGAATGCTAGAACCTGCCCACATTTGAAGCGCAACAAATTGGCTATGTGCAATATCCATGAAAGACGGCCCTTGGTGTGTAGAGCTTTTCCTTTTAAATACCAAGGAAATCCCTTTAACGTAATGGAATGCCGTCTTGCGGTTTACAGGGAGTGCTTATTCGTTCAGAAATCTAAACTGCCAAGTCCCAAGAAGATTGACGCTCCTATTGAAAAGAAAGCGGCAGAACAAATGCTATGGAAAATGAGCATACGAAAAGGAACACAATGGTATTTTGACCTCAAAGAAAAAGAATGGATTCCAATCGCCGAAATCTAGGTAGACCTCGGCAAAATTCAAGCGCGGGCACGATTCTTTTTATCTTATTTTAGTTCTTGAAATCTAGTTTCTTCATAGCATGCTTTTCTCTTTAGATAATAGTCGACTAGGCAGTTAGAATAACTGATACATGCATCAACATCATCTAGAAGTGGCGTTATTCTTGATATTTTGTTTTTGATGTCATTACTTAGGTCATCCTTGCTCGCATTTGGCAGGTCATGGATAAAATCATGGAAAGCCCAGTAGTATCGAATAAAATTTACCTGATCTGTAGCGAGGCCTTCAACAACATATCCATGCCATTTAAGTATATGAGGTTCAATTCTTTTGCTTTCCACTTCCTTCTTAACCATTCTAATTAACTCTCGAAAATGTCTTTGTAGCTTACTGACATGCAAAACCTTAATACCTGTAAAAAGGCTAATGCCCCTCTTAACGGCTTTTCCATATTTGGGAATCAGCATTATCAACCGATTCTCTAGAAAGTATGACAAAAGAGGTAAGAATACGTTGTCTTTTGTTTCGCCGAATAGACTTGACTGGGCATCATAATATCCTAATTTGTCATGAAGCGTTATACTATTCTCTTGATTTCTTGATAACATGTGAACCTTAATATCTGGTCTTACTCTGACAATTGTGGAGAAATTGTCGTAGTAGTTTCCGCTCAGCATTGCCTCGTAACTTTTCGTATATTCTCCAAGTAACGAGATGCCTAGTTTCTTGTTCTTTTGGATGAACTCATACAAACCAGCAAGAAAATACGTGTTAAGCTTCTCAAACGGGTATGTAAATCCACCACCAAAAGAGAGAGTTATAATGCACTTCGATTGCTTCTTGTAGTGGTCGATTTTTGCTTCAAACATTTCAACATATTCTTCTCCAGTGTCAGTAAGGATCTGACGAACATTCTGGTTGTTAAGTTCTTGAGCTAGGCGAATGGTAGTTTCTATTGAAGCTTTTTCATTCTGCTTAAAAAAAGCTCTTGCACTAAAAGCGTGCTTAACTTCCAGAACATACTCGCCGCTAGTTATTTTCTTCCAGCCAAACCGATCCAAGAATCTGCGGATTTCGCTTTCCAAATTCGAGCTCATTTGAATCACAAAATTATATAAATTTGTATCCCAATATTTAAGCTTTCTGAGCCTACTTTTTCTATCTGCGTGATGATTTTGATTTTATATTTGATTTTTATATAATTCTGTTCATTTGATTAAAGGGTAATAGGTCTTAAACCTTAACACAGGACCCGTTGAAAATTGGCAAGCACATCTAAATGGAAAAATAAAATAATCGAACTTGTGCGGGATGGCAAGATACGAGAAGCCCTAGCTTTTTCAAGCGAACTTGCTCGCAAAAAAGCCACGCAAAATGAGATCGCAGAGTTTCTCGATGGTATAGGGATTATATTAGGTAAAGAAAAAGGTGAATACGAAGGAGCGTTGCTTATTTTTGATGTAGCTATACAATTAGCTAGGAACGAAAAGATAAAAGAAAAAGCCGCTATGAATTGCTCTGTTACCCATTCTATTTTAGGGAATATTTTCGGAAAGAAAGGCAGGTTTGGTGAAGCAGAGTTTCATTTTAAGGAAGCTTTAAGACTATATCCAAAACTTTCAATAGCCCACTCTGAATATGGATATCTACTTAATTTACTTAAAAGATATGATGAGGCAGATGTTCAATTTAAAGAAGCGCTTAAGCTTGAGCCAAATAATGCTCAGGCTCATATTAACTATGCCATACTTCTGGACAATTTTAAAAGGTCTCACGACGCCATTTTCCACTGCGAAGAAGCCTTGAGGCTTGATCCAAACAATCCTATTTACCATGTTGTTTACGGCATAGCTTTGATGAACTGCAAAAGATTTGATGAGGCTGAGTTTCATTTTAGAAAGGCCCTAGTAATGAAGACAGATCTTATTATGGCAAATTTTGGCTACGGCAAACTTCTGACTGATCTTGAACGGTTTTCTGAAGCAAAAGCTTATTTCAAGAAGACGCTGGAACTCGACCCATTATTTCCTGATGCCTCAATAAACTATGATTATGCTATTCTTATGGAAATATCTGCTCACCCACTGAAGAAGATTACAAAGGAATGGCTGGCTGCACGAAGGCGAAGTTTGAAGCTTGAAAGGCAGAAGGATTTGAAAGATTTCGAATTACAAGAGAAGCATAGGAAAGAATGGAAAATACTTTACGACAAGTTTGAATGTCTGACATGCGGAAGGTGTTGCAAAAGAACAGAATGGATTACAAACATCGATCTGAGATTAGTTTGGGAAGATATAGAGCGTTGGAGAAAAGAAGGGAGAGATGACATACTAAAATATGTATACGTCTATGAAGGCTTGGGTGGAGACTTTTTTGATAAGAAAACCTTCAAAAGGTTTTCAAAATGTCCATTTTTGAAGAAAGAAGGAAAAATTTACTCTTGTTCGATACATGAAACTAAACCTCGGGGCTGTAAGCTTTTCCCATTTTACTTCGACAATCAAGGAACATGCGAAAACTGTGGTGCTACTGTGAAAGAAGAAGATGTTTACTGCGAAAATTGCGGTCTCTTTTTGAAGGCCAATCCAGGCGCATACAATTGTCCCGGAATGAAAAGAACATTGAAGTCATTGGGCTTATATAGGAAAGTTCGTCAACCCATATTAGATTTGATTGGTTTAGCTTTTAGAAGAGGTTAAGTAAACTTATGCTTGCGTTAAAAACTAAACTCCGATATTTGAGACATTCTGTCGAGAAAGACCTAATTTTACCGGTAACATGTGTTCAATAGCGCTTCAAAAATCAAATCTAGAGAATAGCAATGCGCCTTGAGGGACCTTTTGAGGAAGACCAAAATAAAAAAGAAAATACAACGCGAAAGACGAAGAGATGAAGAATCATTGTACATATCAAAATTGCAGGGGCGAACTGAGGTATTTCCAACGAATTATGGTTACAAAATCGTTTTCTGTAATGAGTCTTCGATAAATTGCCGACAGAACGTAAGGCACCGATTCTTTTGAAAGACAATCTGGGCTTTCTCCTTCCAAGTCTTTCTCTGTTATGTTTTTGATTGTTTTGTATTGGATGTCAACAATTTGAGCTTTACCTATTTCTACTGCGTCGCTTTCCACATTCCACCCCACAGTTATTGTGACAATGTCTCCAACACGATACTCTGATCTTCTGTCTCCTAGACGTATAGTTGTGTATTTTTCTCTTTTCTTTAGAAGTTGCTCATAATAGGGATGAAAATTTAAGATAGCCATGAAAGACTCCTAGGGGCATTATCTGTTGTTCTCTCCTTATCTTAAATATTATTATCAATAAAAGCATTCTTCACGTCTATGTAATCACTAACTTTTATGCAGCAAAAATAGGCCCAAGGTAGAGGAGATGGTTCCAATCACTGCAGCACTAACGACCGCCACATTTACAGGTTTACCAGCCATTATCTCAACAAGTTGAGCGGATATATTCGTCAAAATTACGCCAATTCCAAACATTACTAATGATGAGGCAACCTTTCGCCACGCTCCTTTTATTCTCAAGTTGAAGAATGGCTCGGATATCATGTATTCAGTACGCTGCACCACTCTAAAAGCCATAAAAGTGTTGAGAGTTTTTTCTGTGGATCTACAATCAAAAATGAAATTCAGTATATCGTATTTCCCCTTTATTTCGGCTTCACCCTTTATTGGCCTTATAGCCCCAGAAGTTATAAGGTTCAAGTCGAATGGTGTTATCTTCTCTTTTCCAGGATAGTACTGTGCAACATCTATTGAATACACTCGACCTCCCCTGAGCTGATAACCAGTAATGTGCTCATCAAATAATGTAGGAGAAATAGACTCTCTTGTGTTCATATCTTGTATAGATAAAATTTTAGTGAAAATTGAATCTTTGTGTGGTTCAAGGTTACCGATATGTGTAGCCATCTGGGTCCAATTCTTGATAATGTCTTCGTTCTCTCCTGTTGGATCATCGGGAACCGTTTCGATATCAAAGTTGTCAACGAAGAAAATTATTTTACTTACATATTCGCGATAATCTTTTGGAACTCGCCTCTTAAATGACTCATGATATTCATTTAGTTCTTCCGCTTTAGTGGCATTATGGTAGTGCACCCAATCTCCAAGTACAAACCCAATCCACAAAAATTCTCCTAACACTTTTACTTCATCAATTTTTGCTTCTCTGAGAGGTATATATTCAAGAATCTTGTAAGCTTCTTCGCTTTCCTTTTTAGTATGTATGTGGACGATAATGGCTTTAGTACCATTAAGCTTCTTTGCTCCCTCTTTCGTCAAAAACTCAGGCGGCACCCACGCCCGTCTATATCGAAATCGGTAATGAACGCCAGAAGGAAGAAATAGCAGATCCAAAGCATCTTTAATATAGGGGAAGGCAGTCGAAGTTAAAAGAAACACTTCTTTGTTTCCCTTTTGGATATCCTGCATATTACCCTATATTAATTCGTCTACATGAATAAATAAATTTATCCTAGCACCAGTGCGCTTTATTCAACTCCTGTTTAGCAAACCATAAATTTTTGAGCTTGATGAATTCTCTATATGGCGAAAACTTCTGAGTTAACAAGACTGTTTGAACGAATTAAAAAATGCAAACGTTGCCCAGATCTGGTAAAATCACGTTATCAAGCCACAGTTGGTTATGGTAATGCCAAGATTTCTGTAGCTTTCATCGGGCTAGCACCAGCAAAAGGAGGGCATAATATCTCTGGAATCCCATTCACTAGAATTGATATCCGCCTTATTCCCTCTGGTAAAGCTTTTGTTTCAGCGCTTAAATCATTAGGCTATCACATGGAAGACATCTATTTTACGGAACTCATTAAATGTCACCCACCAAGGAATCGAAAACCCACAAAGGACGAGATAGCGAATTGTCAAGGCTTTCTGTTTAGAGAGATTGCTATCCTCAAGCCTAAGATAATTGTGCCATTGGGTAAAGATGTTGCAAACTACTTTAAGAAAAGAGTTTGGAAGAATTCAAAAATCTTCCCGATATCTCATCCTTCTTACGTTAACAGATTTCAAAAACACAAGGAATATTTAGAGCAGTTTGCTCGTTTGGGTGAGTTAATAAAGAAGGCATTGAAGTGAAGCAAACGGACGTCATCAAACTTACTGATTCAGATGTTGCAAAACTTCCGTTCTTGACAAAAGCGGCTTACGTTAATTTCAGAAGAGCTAATTCTGAGTCTCACAATTATATTTATGCAAAGCATGGTGAAGCCTTTACTACAAACCTATTAGCGTTGCTTAACGATATGAGGGTAGGAAAAATTGAAGAGATTTGGTATAAAATTGATCCCGTTAGTGAGGTCCGTATTTCGAGAAGGGGAGGTTCTATTTCAGGCGTTATCTATTCAACTAATCATGAACTACTGAAGAATATTGAGAATAGACTGTCGACACAAAGAAATGGAAACAAGAGCTTCAGACGTTAAGATCCGATTTGCAGATAGATAAGCTAGAAATATGGTTTGTAAGAGAGTGACATATCGCAAAATCTTTGTTTCTTTGATCATTCATGCGACATCTTTTCTTTATCTGCTATATAGTCGTCAATTCTTGCACTGCCACCTGCATGATAACTTTGCTTGGGCCTCACCTTGATGGACATAATACCCTCTGCTTGATCATCGATTACGATGGCGTAGCCTGCCGCTTTAGGGAGTTTTTGCATGTATGACGATATTGATTTTGACCCATAGATTTCTGAAATTTTTGACTGGATTGCATCAGCGTCCTTACCGGCAGTGATTTTGTGGACTATCAGAATATCCGTTTGTGAAAGAACTTTCAATTCAAGAGCGCCCGGTTGTTGTGTTGCCATCACCAATGAGAGACCAGGTCTTCTTCCTTGCTTAACCCATTCAATAATAGGTTCTGACGCTGCCGTGACTGAATCATTGGGAACAAATAAGTGGGCTTCATCAATAAACAACCAGACCAAAGGAATGCCTTCAAGATTCATCTTCCCTTTTCTTATTTTTTGTATTTCTTCTACATCTCTGGCAAAAGATCGTTTGGAATAAATCTTCTTTGCCAAAATCGCGGTAAGTGTTATTCGAACGTTCCAAGGTAGTATGCCAGCCCCACTGAAGTCTAAAACGGCTATATTCCCGGGTTTTACGATGTCTTCGATAGTTTTTCCTACATTACTGAAGATACCCCAAGACTTTGCACTTTGAAGTCTTCGGAGCAAAGCTTCTTTTACATTGTCATTCTCTCTTTCCTTTTCTGCTAGCATTATCAAATCAGAAATTCCGTAGAACTTGCCAAATTTTTCATTTGCTTCATCCAACACTTTGCTTAGCAAGGAAATCTGCGCTTGAATTTCTTTAAGATTAAACAGAAACATCCAATCACTCAGAGTTAGTTCTGATGGATAGATCTTGAATCCTTCATGAAAGTACTCTGAGTATTTCGAATAATTTTCCTTCAATCCTTCAGGGTAAAATACTCTTACATCGAATTTTCTAGGCTCTATACCCCAGTTGGAAAGTTCGTGGGCATCTTTGAGGTTTGGAACTTGAAGCGACCAAAAAATACCCATAGTGTCTACGACAATCAAAGAGATTATGTTTCTTGCTTCTTCTGGCAAGCAAGCTAATCCTTCCATAATGGCAGAGAGAGTATGCGATTTTCCTGTTCCCCTTTTCCCAGCAATCAATATCATGTGCGGCGAGTTTACATCTAAGTACACATCTTCTTTGAACTCATGATTTTCAGATAGCCTTCTACCTAAAAATATTGAAAATTCACTGCTCTCTTCTTCACCTCTTCTACCTAAAATTATTCTTTTCATATCCAAACATTAATCCCCGTCTTCTTCTTCAATTCAATTACTTCTTCGAGGAGCTGGATAACTTGCTCTTTTTGTTTTGTGTAGTCTGTTATGCCTTCACTTTTCAATATCTTAACAAAGCTTCTATCATTATCCATTATGATTCTATACAACTTTTTCTCATTTTCGTCCAAATCTATAATATTATCCAGTTCACTTTCTAGGTCTTCTATATGGGCATCAAAATCCTTGTTAAGTTCTTTCAGATCTTCAGTTCCTAGGTTGTATTCATCAATTCTGGTTCTAAGCTGACTCAACACTACTTTAAGTTTAGCGATCTCAGTGTGCCACTTTTTGATATCCTCATAAGTAGACAGAATTTTTTCCTTTTCGTCAATCACTTTCTTCAGTTCCGACCTAAATTGTCCTAGGGCGCTTTCAAGCTCCTTGTCTCGTTTATCGATTTCTTTAATTTCCGATGTGATTTTATTAGAACTAGCTACAAGTTCAGGAATGAAAAGAATTGTGTCGATCGCTTTTTTACAATCTGCTTGTTCGTTAAGCAACTGTTCTATTGTTGCCACCATCTTCTTTTCAAATTTCTGTGGAAAGTCACTCTCTGTAAACCATGCATCGCCATATACCTTAGCTATTTTGTCTATGGCAGTAATTATCGCCGACGACCTTTCTTTTCTTTCATCAAATTGTTTGTATGCACCAAGAAGCCCACTTGAATTTTCAAGTTTTTTATTAAATCTTTCTGCTCTACCAACGTAAGCAAGGTGACTTGAAACAGCTGACAGTCCTTCATGGATATGCCACAGTAAGATCAACAAGTCATATTTCTTTTCAACTTCCATTTGGTTTAGCCATTTTTTCAATTCAACGTAAAATTGCTGAACCTTTCCACGGTCATCCTCAGGCAAGTTCGTCTTTTCTATCAAAATATTGTTTACAAGTTCTCTACATTCTTTGATCTTCTCTTCAACTTCTTCATCGGTCAACTTTTTTCTAGTGTACGAGAGAAGTGAAGCTGTTACTTCGTCTATCTCTTTAAGTTTTTTAGCTTTTTCCAAATGTTTATTTAGCTTCCTTAAGTATGATAGGTCTATCTCTTTGTTCTTGAAAAGAGCCCATGAGAGTTCCTCGGCCAGAATCTGCTTGATGTCAGTTGCTAGCTTCGTCTTCTTCGCATTTAGCACATCCTTACCAAGAAAGATCTTCTTGTTCTTGATTTCAAATGTTATCTCTAAATTTGCCATACAAAGGACGCATACAAGAATACAAGCGTCAAGTCTCTTAGGCTCTTCCCATGTTACTTTGCCATTTTCTTCTTTCAGCTTACAACAGAAAATGATTTCACAAAGTCTTGGTATTGTCACATTTTCCTTATCGAGCTTTTCAATTAAGGTCTTGATTATTGCTTGTGTCTTTTCTGGTAGTTCCTCCACAGGACTAAAGTTATCGAAGTTCTTTTTCACAATGTTTTCCTTAATGTAATCGATTTTTTCTAATTCTTTGCGTATCTCGTCCAGTGAACTTGGTGGTTTTAACCAAGAGCTTTTAAATTTTCCAGCCTTGAATGTATAGTTGTTAAAAATCTCGCCGTAATCGCTTAACACTTGCTTGTTCTTACGAATCAAGCTCTCATCATATTCTGACAATGATTTTCCAAAGTTTGTAATAAGGAATTTAAGAAGCGAAACAATTGTTTGGGTTTTTGGAAGGTATAAACCAATAATTGATCGAATAAATTTGTCAACAGCCGTCTCCGTGTCGGTATACGTTTCCAAAAAACTTTCGTCTAGGACCAACACTGCTGTGTCAAGAAAAGGCGGTCTTGGTAACGGTTCGTCCTTTTTTGCATGGACTCGATGCCATAGTGGAATCTTATAGAGAATTAACTGCTCAAGTTCATGTACCGTAGCAGCAATATTATACTGGCTCTTGAAATCACTTAATCTGTTGGCAAGGGGCTCAGTACTTTTTTCCCGCCATTTTCTATACTTCTCAAACTGAAGAATCTCTTCAGCCTTATCTTTCATCCATTTTGGCACTATGAAAAATTCCTTAGAATTTGGCCACTTTGGATCAGACTCGTCTATTTTCAACGCAAAGGCTGGACCACTGAATTCATCAATGCTCTTCTTTATTTTTTCTACGGTGGTTTTGTCAGCATCCTTATTAAACAGAACAACACGTCCACCGAAGGTGCAATTGTCAATAGTTATGGTTTTTTCCTTTTCATCAACCAAGGCTTTTTTTGCTTTAACGAGATGCTTTTGGAGTAGGTCAAACAAACTCATCTCTCTTACTTCTTGAACACACTTGTAAAACTGATCAGGGCCAGTCGGTGGAGCCAATGAAGGAATTTCTGCGAAGATAAGCTTTCCTAATACGTCCAAGTCTGCCTTCAGAACATTGTTACCTATATCCAGATTAAACGCATTTCCCATATCGCTTGGTATTTTCTTTAGCTCAGTTATGAGTGCATCCGCTTTAAAGTGATGCTTTTTTGATTCTTCGGAGAGGTCAAAAGCATTTTTCCTTTGTTTTTCGGTTTTCATCATTTGTGTTATGGATAACAAAAATTCTGCGATGCTTTTATTTTCAATATGCTTTTCCAAGAATTCTTCGATGTTGTACTTGAAAATTGCTCTATTAATACCTCCTAATTCAGCTGCATCAACTGAAGTTTTCATTCTTTGTTGAATTTCCTCGGAATACTCACTGAAGAAGTTGAAATTGATAGGAGGGCTGTCGCTTTCAAGAAATTTATCATAATGTTTCAACCAAACTTCAATGGTATATCTAACCAAAGCGATGTAACTTCTAAAATCCTGAATTAAGCCTTGCTCACCTATCTGCCTTAATCCTGTTTTTGCAAGGATTTCAAGTAGATCTGCGTCAATAGGAAATGTGTCGTACTTTTCAAGAAGCCCAAGCCATTTTTTTCCATCCTTGCTCTGACTCTTTGAAGATATTATTACAAAGGTCTTGTTCAACATACCTATCATGAATTGAATTGCTTCCTTTGCTTCAAAAAGCAGCTTATATTCGTCTTTATCAAAGTCTCGAAGTCTATCTGCAGCGTCTTGAGACAGCATTTCAAGGAGTGGATGCCTAGATTCATGTTCCGTTATCTCTAACGGGGCTGACAGTATCAATTTCCAGTGCGGAATCTCTATAGATTGCCTTATCAGTTTTGAAAAGAAAAGCCCATACGAAGAAATGCGTCCCTTTTCTTCTTGTGCAATTTTCTCCAGTTCATCAATAATGAATATGCATACCGTTTCCTTTTCGTTAAATGATCGCCGTAATAATTCAGTAATAAAATCCATTATGTCGTTGATGCCCAATCTTCTAAGTATTACTTCTAAATCTTCCTTTGTGATTTTCCTTTTGCTAGCCTTCTCTATGAGTTCAATTGAGAATCCGACTAGTCTTGATTGATTTGAGAAGAAGTACTCGTTAGCAACTTCGACTGCGTCTTTTGTTAGAACATTTTCTGAGATATCTCTAGCAATTGAAATGATGAGATCGTTCAAAGTTACAGCGTACATAGACACTGGTATGATATGGACTTTATATTTTTTCCCAAACTCAAGTTTTCCAATGACTCCCTTCATGTGCTCAACAAAGAAAGTCTTTCCAAAACCGAAAGGCGCTATGAAGTATAGTAGACCAAACGTTCCGCTTTCAATGTCTTGTTTAAGCATCTTCAGCAGTTGATCTCTCTTCTCCGTAGGTACGTAGGCTTCCTCAAAAAAAGTCTTCTCGACATCTTTGTATTTTTTTGATAAACTTTTGAGGGAATTCTTCAGCGTATCTGCGGAATAAGCTATGAGCTCCTTTGCGTCTTCTAATAGAAGCTTTTCTTTACTCATATTTATCATCTTTAATTGGTAGTTTGAATCTCTGATACGGATACTTTCTAAAAAAATCTTGTTTAGTCATCAAAATATAGATAACACTATCAAAACTTATTCTTTCACACAGCTCGTTCACTTGTTTTGGATTTTGTGAGGGGTCTAACAAGACACACATTTTAGTCTTATTATCAACCACTTTCTCCTTTGAGCCACACACTATTCTATATCCTTGCTTCGAGAGGCGCCTAATTTTTTCTAAGTTATCTTTTTCTTCATCCCAAAACTCAATCTTCGCCATTCTCCTCACATTCTCAAAATTTTCATGTTGCCGCTTTGGTGAATTATGAACACGTTCATATCGTGTAATCTCCGTAGAGTTTCTTCTGCTTCGTCTCTGCTTAAGTCGGAATTAGTAAATGTTTGGATAGCATCCTCATATGTAAAGAATTTTCCTTCTTTAATTTTCAGCTCGTAAGCATCGCTGAGTATCTTTTTCAAAATCTCCAATCTCAAATCATCGATAAATAACAGGAATTCTGGGTTTATCTCATAGTATATGCCTGCATCTTTCAGCGCCCCCAAAGACAGTAGATAAGTTAGCATGTACTTGTTTCCCCCAGAGTCCAAACCGTAGTTCCTCATTGTACCCCTTAAATTCGACTTTTGAATAATTTTTCCAAATAGTTTATATTTCTTAAGAAGTTCCTTCAGAAGGAGGATAAAATCTGTGAACTTGTTTTCACCTTTAAGATAGCTTAGCTTCAATAACTCTTTCTTAAACGCGTTTTCGTTTTGATATTTCCCAAGATTTTTCCCGTCGCCGGACAATCCGTATAAGTCATCCTGCCTTTCGAGTATTTGGAGCCTATCGATGGCGAAGGTTAGGATGTCTGCAGCCTTAGTTCGGTCTCCAGAATATACGTATATGCCTAACCCTTTCTTTTCTTTCAACTCCATTGTTTTCTCAATAAGCTCCTGCAACGACAACTTTTCCTTTTCCTTGAAAAAATCAAATACAATTGCCTTGAGAGCTAAATAGCCATCATTTCCTATCCAACAAAAATATTTGATGGGCCTTTTCATTTTTTAACCTCAATCAGCACAAATGGTATTAGAAGCTCATTAAGAGAGCAGCCTCCGTGCCTTAAAATACTATACTCACCGAAGTGCATTATATATTTGGGAATTGCAAAGGCTTTAGGATACTTCAATTCCTTAATTGTAGGTTTACCCATCAAGTCAAACAATCGTTCATCCGTTAACATTTGCAGAGCTTTTTCATCTTGTCCTATAGAGCTTTTGATTGCCACAATTTGAGACTCGTCAAATAACTGTAGGTACGAATATGAAAATCTGTTTATCTCTTTCCTAAAAGACGGAATTGTCTTGGCAAGATCGTTGAATTCCTTCATACCAAACTTAAAAGGAAGCGAATCTGTGAGAATTTTGGTTTCTGGCAGAGATATAGACCCATGGTCAGAGGTTATTGCGACCAAGATTCTTCCACCAAGCTCCTTTTTTATTGTCACAATCAAATTCTCGATTTGTCTTCGCACTTGGTCTAAATAGTACTGAAAGTTCCATCCTGAAGAATGCATAACGTGATCTATGTCTGGATACTGAACTACGGACACGTAGCCCTTAAGCTCCCTATCTTTGAGTTGATAAACAAAATGAGCGATTTTCTTAATCTCCTCTTCAGAGAACTTGAGCTCTTCTTCACTTACTACTTTTTTTGTAAGCTTTGCTTGCGGTGTAATACTCTTGGTTCCCAATAAACTTTCAAATATTATTGTCATTGGCGAATCTTTGTCTACAGCGAAAAAGTAGAATTTTACTGCTCCACGATGTCTACCTTTGAAAACATTTTGCGCAACTTTCTCCTTAACCACATCAATGGCCTGCAAGTGATTCGAGTTTAGGATGAGTTTACCTTCATGATTATGGACCCATCTAGGTTCCATCAAGTTAACATGACTATCATCAAATTTGAGTATATCTGAGTAAACGCCGTTTTCAAATGGTGGAAGGCCTGAAAAAAGGGCAGAGTGTCCAACAGGTGTCCGAGATATAATTGCTCCTAATCGAAAATCTTCTAATCTTAAACTTGCGAAATTCTTTACTTTCTCCAACAAGTCCGATTTTATGAGTCTCCAATGCAGGTAGGACAAACCGTCGACTACTAGTAAAATGATGTGGGCGAAGTCGTCTTTCTGACCATGATCTATTATTTCATCAATTATGTGTGTTATGTGTTTGTCATGTTTCTCAGAGTATGTTTCGATTAAGTACTCGGTAGCATAATCATAGAAAAAAGAGATCATAGCCCATTTCCTAATATTCATAGGCTCAGTGCTTTCCGTCAACTCTCTGACGTTTTCTTGGTATAAATCAAGGAATTTAGGAAATAGTTCATCTTTCTTTAAATCTAGCAAAGCATTTACAAAAGTTGTTCCTTCAATGATTTGGCCTAAATTGAGGATTACATTCCTCAGAAACTCGTCTAAGAAACTAATCTGTGAAGAATCAAATATGTCTGCAATTCCCATACTTTTTTCAAAATTTCCCAAGATATTCTCACCCAAACTGAAGAACTGTGCTTCTATCTTAGAAAGAAAGCCAACAAACCTCTCTTTGGTTGGTGGAGAAACCCATGCTTGCCCATGAATTCTTTCCAGTAGATTGAAGTATACTAGGTTACCGATAAGTGAAATCAATTTTGTATCATTATTTTTTCTAGTGTTTTCCTCCTTGAACGATTTTTCATCAAGTATTAAGTTTGTGTCTCTTATTTGTTTCATTTGTGTCTCCAAAACCGTATTCAGAACATCGTCATTTAATTTGAAATCCGAGAATTTGACGAAAATTGGATCCAGCAAAGCCAGCTTCTGTGTTAAGTAGAAGTCCTCGGAAATCAAATCTTTCTCAATTCTTTTTTTAGGTGTGAATTCGTATTCCAAACCATGAAACGCATAAGAAATCATCTTAAACTTTTCTTGTATTAAACCGGAGAGGCCAGCTGCGACATCATCTTTTGCGTATGAATATCCAGATGCTGGATGCACAATTGATCCGACTATTCTTTCTAACCCTTCGAAATATTCTAGGTCATAGAATTTGGCAAGATCCTTAACCTTTTCAAGGCTTGCTTCCCCTCCTAGTTTGTCTACAATAATCTTGGAAACTAGCAGGTTTACTAATGTTGTTCGTGAAAAGGGAGGCCATACTCTATCTTCATAAGTCGCCTGAATAGTCTCATAGAAAGTAAAATACTGGAGTGAATACCTGTCAATGCCTAGAATAGTCATGATCGTTTCATTCTTAGAATCAATGACGTATTGTAGAAGAATCTCGGTTTTGGGTACAAGAAGTAAGCGATTGTTTACAAACTCATATTGAACATTCTTCACCAAGCGTGGAATCAATCCATATTCACTTTTAACAATAGAAAGAAGAAAGAAAGTTAGGAAAAACTCTCCTATAGTATATGTTTCTTCACGCAGTGATTTTCCATTTTGGCCGAAGTGTTTCAGTAATTCTTCAAGATTTTCCTGGTTTAATTCTATTTTAGCGACATGGCAGAGTTCAGAAAAATATATTTTTTTGCCGAACTCTCTCAACAAGTCCTCAGGGCAGAATGCTACGTATGTTTTACCCTCGTTCAACGAGTCTTCTAAGAGTGTAAGGAAATCTTCATTTACTCTCGCCCACAAAATGTCCTTTGAAAAGGCAAGACTCATGCATTGCGTTAGACCGTGAACAATCTCTTTATCAAATTCACTGGGTAGATTGTTCACAAGTAGAATTACGGGTTTGTCGGTCTCAAGGGTGGCCTTAAATTCCTTAAGAATGGTATTCCACAACACTGGGCCTTCAAGCTCTTTTATTATTTTAGCCTCGATTTTGCTCTTGATGAAGTCGTACATCCGATAACACTACCTACAAATTCATTTTTAGTAGTCTTCGCATAAGAATTTTCGCCAGTATCTGTGAAGAGGCTTCAAGAAAATCTTCTTCGGTGAGTTTATCTTGGGCATATGTGGTGCTCCTTTAAGCTTATTGCCAAATTCTGTTCTCCTTCTTATTATGAAAGAGTAACCTTTAGTACGAGCAGGAACAGCCTCTTTCAAACTTAGATTCTTGGCATCAATATGAGTTATTATTCTTCCATCATTTTCCATCAACTCGTACCAGCCAGCTGCTTTGTAGATAACTCCTGCGCCATTACACTCGCTTTCGTCCACAAAAGTCTCTAGCAAGACTAGTCTATCACCATATCTTTTTGTCCATTCGCTCTTTGCAGCATGATGCAGCTGTGACAATATCTGCGATCCTAGATTTTTAACATTCACATAGGAAAATATTAAGAATCTCCAGTTGTTGGCAACATGTTTGTTTACCTTTTCCATCCTTTGCTCTCTAGTCCAACCAGTAAACTTATCTCTAGGATCCAAAGCAAAGACCGGTGTTCCAATACTCAACGCTCCCAAATGCTCGCCTGAGATCTCATCAATCACAAAGAATTTTATGTAGCGACCCATACTCCCAGTAAAGCTTCTAGGATGCCATATTCTCATGTATTGTATCCATAATCTTGAGTTTTCGGTGTCTTCTCGTCCTATCGGAACAACTTTCGGCCTTGCTTCAGTTATATAAGATGTGGCGTCTGGAAAGGGTCTTTTCTTGAGAACCTTTCTCAGTCTTTGATACCTTTCTATACAGTCTTCGAGTCTTTCAGCCATAACGACTCACACTTTTTTGTGACATATTTCTGAGCCAGGTGACAGGTATGCGGTGAGGTGGATTTGAACCACCTTCTCCCCAACGGAAATGGGGTGTTCTTGCCTATCTTGAACTATCCCCGCGCATGTTCTTCGTTGACCCCAATTCATGACTTTTAAACTAAACCCTTCCCTACGTTTCATTGACAGCTAATTGTCCTTTTCATTCATCTTATGTCCCGAAGCGCCTGATAAAACTTTCTTCATGTCAAAACAGCTTTCAATAGTATTCAGCGTTTTTGGCTTCAACAACTAAGATAATTTCTACAAGATACTTGGACATTTTCATCTTACCTGGTTAAGTATTAAGCCATTTCTCTAAAAATGGATTAGAATAACTTCCAAATAAAAAACCAA
>Ga0315280_10003934_pt1 | contig 22344 bp, 22 predicted proteins | sample YL17G06_40_MG_FD_203697 | JGI IMG/M metagenome (GOLD analysis project Ga0315280, IMG submission 203697) | Sediment microbial communities from Yellowstone Lake, YNP, Wyoming, USA - YL17G06_40 | ecosystem: Environmental > Aquatic > Freshwater > Lake > Sediment | place: USA: Wyoming | collected...
ATCCTTAGTTCCATCTTGCTCTTCGCTTCCCAAGGCATCCTTCCCACCCCCCTCCCTGGTTTTTGGATGCCTTAAAGTGTAAACTATGTCTTGGCACATTGTGTAAACTATGTCATGGCACTGCACAAGGGAGGGCCAGGGAGAGGGTGATTGAATTTATTAAGAGTTTCACCCTCCCCTTTATCCCCTCCCGTCAAGGGCGGGGAAATTTTGATGTGAATAGTATTTGGGCAACATCCCCTCTACATTGAACAAAGCTCGCTAGTGATAAATGATCGAGTTCCGTATTACTCTGCGTCCTTTGCGTCTCTGCGGCAAGGTCAGAGACCTTGACCCCCGCGGCACGCGGGGTTCGCGTCGTGCCCTAATTTTTATCGTGCACGAGGATGACAATTTGGTGCAGGACCATGTCCTGCCTCTGCGAACTCGACTCGGCTGAGCGACACGACTGAGCTCGTCGCAGGCTCGCCGCAAGCCTGCGTCTCGGCGATGAAAAAGCTTTTTCTCTAATGAATCGGGGCTGACCTGTCCTTCGTAGCTCCTCGCACATTCAACTAGAGGCCGCTCTCACAGGTCAGCGCTTTGCATTAAAGAGGTTTTTGTTCCAGGACAATTTCCCGGGCCGGGAAGTTTGGAGGGCTGAGTTGGCCGCCGAGCTGCGGTTCTTCTTGGTCATCAAACAAAGCCAGGAAATAAGCGATCGTCCTTAAATGATTTATACCGGTTTCGAAATCAACTCCCCGCTCTTGAATCTGGACCCGGACCCTCCAGCCGAGCGCAATGAAACTTTTTGCCAATCCGTACGCCTTGCTGATCAGCCGTTCCCTCGGCTCTGAATCCGGGTCCGGCCGGCGGACAGGAAGGTTAAGGGTAATGATGACTGCTTGCTCGGCTTCTCTCTCGGTTTCCTGGATAAGCAGCCGGCTGGTTTTAGCGCTTGCTTTCCAGTCGATCCAGTGCGGATGATCGCCGGGCACATATTCCCGGAACCCGAACAACTCCGAGCCAAGACCTTTCTGACCGGGCCGGATGACTCCAATTTGCGCGGCGCCGGCATCGGATTCATCCTTGCCTGAGATTTCCGAAGGCAGGACCACCATCTCCGAGCCAATCGTGATTTTCTTGCTCTTCTCAAAGAACCCGAAGGGAAAAGCGGTTCCGACCAAAAGCTCGCGCAGCTTGTATCTGCCTCTGCGGGTGAGGGAAACGCGGGAATAAACCGACTCGGATTTTCCCGCGCGGACCAGCGGGAAATACGCGGCCGCGGATTTGCCTTCAAATTTTTCCTTAACCTCGATGCCCGCGGCGGGCCAGAACCTTCTCAGATTTTCCAGCTCGTAACTGACCAGGAATTCTTCCCCGGAGAAAACTCCCTCCGGCAGTTCCCGGCTGATCTTTATTTCCGCAAGCGACATTTCGCTCAGCCAGGAGCTGGCGAGCATGAGGGTGATCATCACTGCGAGGATGAGATAAAGCAGGTTGTTGCCGGTGTTGATTGCGGACAATCCGAACACAAAAATAAGTCCGTTGTAAATCCAGCCGGAGAGGGTGATGCGCACACGGCGGTTGGCGATCCAGCCGGGAAGGAAAAATTTCCTGAGCCTCACCGCGGGGGAAAATTTTGCTTTTTGTTCCGCGGCCATAGCTATTATTATACTAGACCGAGGGGCCAAAAAAATCCTGGCCGCTTTTGAAACAGGTTGTGGTATAATTTTCTAAATGGGCAAGATAAGAATATTGCACACATCCGATATTCACATCGGCCGCAGTTTCGGCGCAAGCGAGAAATCAGAAGATTACCAGGGCTTGATCTGGAAAGCTCTGGACGGGATGGTTGCTATCGCGATGGAACGAGATGCGCAGCTATTCCTCATCGCAGGCGATACTTTAGACAGCACGCCTATGGGACAGGCGGTTCTTTCAAGGCTTGCGAAAGCTCTCGCGCCTTTGAATGCCAGGGGGATAGAGGTGGTTATGATTCCCGGCACTCACGATCCGCTCAAGCCCGGCTGCGATTATAAAAGTCAGGTTTTTTCCGAGCAGCTTGGCTGGGTAAAGCTTCTCACGTGGCAAAAGCCGATCATCATTTTTGATGATATTGCCACATCGGTTGAAGCCTGGTTCGGGGACCCGGAGCAGAAGGACAAGGTGGTCAAACCCGAATCTGCCAGAAGCGCGGCCGCGAAATTCAAGATCGGCATGGCTCACGGCTCGCTGCGCACGTTGCCTTGGATTGAGGACAAGGATCTTTTGATCCGCGAAGAGTTGATCGAGCAGAGCGGATTGGACTATCTTGCCCTGGGCCACTGGCATAGCTACCAGGATTTCAAATTTGGAAAAACGATTGCCGCATACCCTGGCGTGGCGGAGCCGAGCTTGCCGGAATTCGTGCAGCGATATTTTGAGCAGGCAGGAGGAGATTTCAGGGGCAGCGTGGCGTGGGTGGAGATTTCTGACGAGGGGACTAGGGTTGAGAAGCTCGAGGTCGGAAATCTAAAACCCGCAAAAATTGAGCTGCCTGCTGATAAAATTCCCGACCCGGTTTGGACGGAAGAAAAGCTCAAACAATTTTACAGCCCGGAAGCCATCCTGTTCCTGACCCTGAGCGGCAGGCTCAAAGACGACCAGGTTTTGGACAAGGACCAGTTCCTTGGTTTTTTTCGCGGCAAATTTTTCTGGATAAAAATGGTTGACAGGACCGAAGCGGCCCCGGAGGTCAGACCCGAAGAGTTGAGAAGTCCTCTCGAGCGCGAGTTTTGCAAGGTGATGATGGAAATGTTAACGACCGCGGCTGAGGATGAAAAGCCTCTACATAATGATGCGGTCCGTAAAGGCATGGCTCTTTTGCGAGGAAAAATCTGATGCGGATAAAAAGCATCAGGCTCGAGCGGTTCCGGAAATTCGAGGAACTCGCGCAGTTCAATTTCCAGCCCGGGATAAATTTGATCATCGGCCCGAACGAAGCCGGCAAGAGCACTATCCAGCAGGCAATCCAGTTACTGCTTTACGCGTCGCCGAGTTCGACCAGCCGGGAACTTCAGGCCTTGCGAAGCTGGAACTCGGAAGATTCTTTTCGGCTTGAGATGGAGATAGAAGACCAGGGCAAGCAGTACCAACTCGTGAAAGACTTTGAAAAAGGCGAGTGCGAGCTCAAAACTGACGGCAGGGACAGGCGCACGAAAGAAAAATCGGTCCAGGAAAAGCTCGCGGAACTGGTTGGCACCCCGGACCTTCAGGTTTTTAAGCAAACGGCTTGCGTGAATCAGGATGAGCTTGGCAAAGCTCTGCAAAATCCGGCCGAAATGGTGGAGCTTTTGAGAGACCGGATCATAGGCATCGGCGAAATTTCTCTCAAGTCCGTGGAGAAGAAACTGACGGCTGAAATCGACAACCTTGAGAAAGGAATGCGGGGAAGGGCCGCTGAGAGGGATCCGGGAGATATCTTCCAGACCGAAACCATGCTCCAGCAACTCCTTGAGCAGAAAAAAGATTTGGATGCTCAGATTCAAGAATGGAATGAGCAAAATCAAGAGCTGGATCAGCTAATCACTGAGCTTGCTCAGATTGAGCCGGTTGTGAATAAGCTGGACCAGGAAGTTAAAAAGGATGACCAATACCAAAGACTCGCACAGGAGCTCGATAGGCTCACGGAGCAAGCAAAAAGATCATTGGAGGCGCGGGAGTTTCTGCAAGTGAAAAAACAGAAACAGGAGTTGCTCAATAGCGAATTTGCTGGTTTTGACAAAGAACAAAAAGAAATCGAACTGAAGCGGCAAGCTTTGGAGCAAAAGGTCAACAGGAAAAAGGAGCTCGAAAAAGACTTTTTCGAAAAGCAGAAACAAGCATCTCCCCAAAAAGCAGAAAAGCCAGCAATGGCAATAAGCTGGGCAGTTGGTCTGGGAATTATTGGCTTGGTTATTTTTGTTCTGGGCATTGTATTATTTTTATCTCCGGTACTGAAAATTATCCTGCTGGCTCTGGCACTGGGAATTTCAGTAGCATCGCTCTTATGGCTGTTCAACATCTTGGCCCAAAAGCCGAAGAAGGAGGCTGTGCCTGAAAGCGAGCTTACACAGTTAAGCTCAGAAATCGAGGAAATTTCTGGCGGCATTTCAAGACTGGAATCAGAACTTGCTCCGCCCCAAAAAAGAATTGAAAAGCATCAAAAACTGACTCAAGAAATCGAAAATCTTGAGCAAAGGGCAAAAGATGTTTCCGGCCTCCAAGAACCGGAAAAACTCGAAAGCCAATACCAGGAAATTACCGTAGACCGGGATGGTAAAAAGCATTCTTTAGAGCCGCTTGCGATTTATAAGCTGGATCCAATCGTCCGTGACTCCAAGGAAAATGAGCTCCGGGAATTCAGAACTAGGCTGGAAGATATCAGGGACAGAAAAAGATTGCTCGAAAAAGACATTTGTCGCGTATACCCGGACCGGCGCAAATATAATTTACTCTGCGAGCAAATCGCGGAACTGACCGAAAAAGCAAGCCAGCTAAAGCGGGAGCTCAAAGTACTAAAGCTCGTGGAGCAAGGGATTGAAGCCGCAGCGAACAATTTGCACGAACGAGTCTTTCCAATGCTCGAAGAAAAGGTCAGCCGGACACTCCCGGCTTTCACGCAGAACCGATACAGCAAAATCAAAATCAGCCTTGACGGCCGCGAGCTTTCAATCAAAGTTTTTTCCGACCAAAAGCCTTCGCCGATTGAAATCGATGAGTTGAGCCAGGCCACGCGAGAGCAAGTTTATCTTTCGGCCAGGCTCGGACTCGCGGAGATGATCAGCGCAACCGGCGCCGCGCCTCTTATTCTTGACGACGCGTTTGCTCATTTTGACCCGCAGCGCTTCCGCGCGGCCATGCAGGTCTTAAGCGAAATTTCAAAATCGCGCCAGGTCATTATCTTCTCGCCCGAACCAAGAGGCTACCAAGCCTTGTCCCCCAGCATTTTAACCTTGACCTGAATCGCTTTTTTCTTAGATTTAATGGTGGGGTGAAAGATGCGCTCTTGCGCTTGACACCCAACATCTTGTGTGTTATATAATGATAGATTCAACATTTTGTAGAGGAGGGCTGGTTTATGGAGCCTGGAAAGAATAGCGGAATGCTGGGTGAGGGGATTCGGTCGGAGAATCTTTTCTGCTTTTTAACTGACGGGCATTCTCTGACCAGGGAAGAAGCGGAGCTGGTGCTGAGCGGGGTTGAGGATGAGTTGAAGAAACAGGGTCTTAAAGACCTGCCGGAAAAAACCGTTTTTGAGCTGGTCGAAAGCAAGCTCAGGGAATACCAATTGTCGGGCAGGGTGAGGAAAGTTGAGGCGGCTGAAACGCCTCTGGAGATAAGCGAGAATGCGCTCCGGGTTTTGAGGAAGCGCTACCTTTTGAAGGACAAGGAAGGCAGGGTTGTGGAGACTCCGCAGCAACTTTTCCGCCGGGTCGCGCACACCATAGCTGAGGTTGAGCGGCTTTTTTATGACCGCGCGGACTGCTCCGAGCTGGAGGATGACTTTTACAAGATGATGATCTCGTTTGAGTTCACGCCCAACTCGCCGACCCTGATGAACGCGGGCCGGGAACTCGGCCAGCTCTCAGCCTGCTTTGTGCTCCCGGTGGATGACAGCCTGGACAGCATCTTCGAGGCGGTCAAATACACCGCGCTGATTCACAAGTCCGGAGGAGGCACCGGGTTCAGCTTCTCCCGCTTGAGGCCGCGCAACGATATGGTTCATTCAACCAAGGGCGTCGCCAGCGGGCCGATCTCGTTTATGAAGGTGTTTGACGCGGCCACCGAGGAGATCAAGCAGGGCGGCACCCGCCGGGGAGCCAATATGGGCATCCTTCGCATCGATCATCCTGACATCAAGGATTTCATCCAGGCCAAGGACGACCTCACTGCGTTGCGCAACTTCAACATCTCGGTCACGGTTACCGAGGACTTTATGAAGGCGGTCATCGAAGACCGGACCTTTCAGACCAGAAACCCGCGCTCCAAAGCTCCGTTTGAGACCCTGCGCGCGAGAGAAATTTTCGAGATGGTGGTTGCTCAAGCCTGGAAGAACGGAGAGCCGGGAATCATTTTCATCGACCGGGTCAACCGCGATAATCCCACGCCCACCATCGGAGAGATCGAGTCCACCAATCCCTGCGGGGAACAGCCGTTGCTTGCTTATGAGTCCTGCAACCTCGGCTCAATCAATGTCGCCAAAATGGCAAAGGACAAAGGCATTGACTGGGACAGACTCCGAAAGGTGGTGCAACTGAGCGTCCGGTTCCTCGATAATGTCATCGACGCAAACCGATACCCCATACCCCGGATCGAATCCGTCACCAAAGCCAACCGCAAAATCGGCCTGGGCGTGATGGGATTCGCGGATTTGCTCATCCAGCTCGGAATTCCTTATGACAGCGAGCCTGCGCTGCAGATGGGCGAGAAGATTATGAGCTTTATCCAGGAAGAGGGAAGAAAGGCCAGCCAGGAACTTGCCCAGGAACGCGGGCCGTTCCCCAATTTCGATCTTTCAACCTACAAAGAGCGCGGGTTCCCTCCGATGAGAAATGCGACCATCACCACCGTCGCGCCGACCGGCACTATCTCCATCATCTCCGGCTGCTCCAGCGGCGTTGAGCCGATTTTCGGCATTGCTTATATCCGCAATGTGATGGACCAGGACGAGCTGGCCGAGGTTAACCCTTATTTCGAGAAAATCGCAAAAGAGCGCGGCTTTTATTCCCAGGATTTGATGATGAAAATCGCCAAGCAGGGACACCTGGAAGGATTTTCCGAAGTGCCGGATGACATCAAAAAAGTTTTCCGCACCGCGCACCAGATAACGCCCGAATGGCACATCCGGATGCAGGCCGCTTTCCAGAAATACACCGACAACGCGGTGAGCAAGACCGTCAATTTCCCCAAAGAGGCAACCAAGGAAGAAATTGCCAAGGTCTATAAGCTGGCCTATGAGCTTGGATGCAAAGGGGTCACGGTTTACCGCGATGGCTCCAGGCCCGAGCAGGTCTTGAACATAGCTGAAGTCAATCGGCCCGGAGAACAGGCCCAGCAGCCTCAGGCCGGCCAGCCGCAAAGCGCGGAGCAGATGCAAGAGGCGGCCAAGGAGCACCGGCTGGAGCCCAGGCCCCGGCCGGAAGTTATGTACGGAATGACCCGCAAGATGCCCACCGGATGCGGAACCCTCTATGTCACGGTTAATCTTGACGAGCAGGGACATCTTTTCGAGGTGTTCACCAGCATGGGAAAAGCGGGCGGGTGCGCGGCCAGCCAGGCTGAAGCCATCTGCAGGCTGATCTCGCTAAGTCTTCGCGCGGGCATCAAGTCCGAGGAGATAGTCAAGCAGCTTAAAGGCATCCGCTGTCCGATGATGACCTGGTGGAAAGGAGAAAAAATCCTGTCCTGCGCGGACGCCATCGCCAAAGCCATTGAGCGGCTGCCGAGCTACTATACCAACGGCTCCAAACCCCCCGAAATCAACGAGCCGATGTCGGCTAAAATTGAAGAGGAAAAAATCGAGACCAAGCCCAACACCGAAGGCGGAGACGAAATCTTTGTCAAGCCTCCTGAGGATTTGCCCGCAAGAGCGCCCAACCCCGAACCCGGAGCAAGCATCTCCACCTGCCCGGAATGCGGCGGCACCGTCGAATACAAGGAAGGATGCCTCACCTGCCCCCTGTGCGGATATACCAAGTGCCTCTGATAAGAAAAAATGTAATTTTTTACCGCAGAGACGCCGCATTGATGGCTTGAAATGAAGGTTCGTGATATTATAAGAATTATTGAGGATGACGGCTGGTATCTCGCGGCGACCCGGGGCAGCCACAGGCAATATAAACATCCGGGCAAGCCCGGCCGGGTTACCATAGCCGGAAATCTGAACCACGATTTAGCCAAAGGAACTTTGAACAGCATTTTGAAACAAGCGCAGCTCAAGGAGGCGAAATAGCATGCGCCGCTTTTTGATTATCATTGAAAAAACCGCGCGCAATTATTCGGCCTATTCCCCTGATTTGCCCGGATGCGTGGCAACCGGAAAGACCCGCAAGCAGGTGGAAAAAAATATGCGCCAGGCAATCGCTATGCACATCCAGGGGCTGTTGGAAGACCGCCAGGCGGTGCCCCAGCCTAAAACCATCGCGGAATACATCGCAGTGCGATCCTGAACTCGCGACCCGAATCATTGCCCTGCGAATCGTGAATCGCGATTTTTAATCCCCTTCACCGCAGAGGCTGCCTCACCTGCCCCCTGTGCGGATATACCAAGTGCCTCTGATAACAAAAAATGTAATTTTTTACCGCAGAGACGCATCCTGCTCCGTCCCGCCCCGCCTCGCGGGGGACTACGCCGGACAGGGAGTTCGCAGAGAAGAAATTTTTTGCTGAGTCACGCCCCGCGTGACGAAGTCCCGCGGAGTGAAACGAGGCGGGATGCGCCCGTCCTTCGCAGCCTCTTCCCGCTTGAACCCTCTTGGGGCGAAGAAGGAAGCGACTTCAGTCGCGACTCCTAACCCCCGGCCCCCAGTCCCTGATTTGAGATTGAAATCAAATCTTGATAGGATTATGCAGGAAGGTTCATAAAAGGTATCTGCCAAATTGAATGCCAGTGTGCGAAGGTATTTGAAAAGAGGTGGTAGAATGGAAAAAGAGGAGGTAAGCCCCCCAAATTTTTGGTGGACAGCAAAATTCAAAATTGCTTGGCCGGAAAACTCGAACCCTGTGAAACATATTGATCTATTGATTGCCCATAGAGTTATACTTCCTGTGCTCGGAAAAAATCGTGAAGACATTTCATTATGGAGGTTTCATCGAAGATGGCCCCCGGACGCAGATGGCCATCAATTCCGTTTCGATTTCTATTGTTCTAAGGAAAGTGCATCAGATATTTTTGGTTTACTGAAGTCTGTTTCAATCCTGCAGGAACTGGTGAAACAGAAAATAATTGAAGAAGAGATCTACGAAGAAGATTTTTCAATTGGGCGGTGTAACATTGAATACATATGCAATGAAAAATCAGAAGAGCAGTGGCCTACTTATGCAAAAAAGTCTTGGCCATATTTTATAATGGGCGTAAGCCAAATGTGGCTTAATCTTATTGGAAATATTTCTAAGACAATCCAGATTCGTGAAAATGCTTCTTTACAAGACCTAATTACGCATTATGCTCAAATCCACAAAGAAATTAGTGGCTTATGGCAGGCTCTTGGACAGGATATATTTTTGCATCATGTAAATGCGATGTTCGCTTATGAGCTAATACGTATTGCGCCTCGGTCCCAGCTACAGCTTCTGTCTTTGTAATGGAGTCAAATTTTGCCCCGTTGCTGGCTACGAGCTGTTATTAAAGGTAGCTTCTTATATATTTTTCCGCTGCGGAATTGGGCTGGTAGATTCCGAAGTGGCCTTCGCAGAGGATGTCGGGCTTGAGATCGATCAGTTTGCGCAGGCTCGCAAGATATTGTTCCCGGTTGGAGCCGAGTGCGGGATGGAGCGGGCCGTGAACATCCTGTCCAAACAAAATTCTTTTGCCATATCTGTCCAAATATGCGGCAATCGAGTCCGGGGAATGGCCGGGGATATGAATCAGATGGAGCGGCTCAGCTCCGGTATCAATTACCAATTCCGGCCCGGAAAAGGTCTGGTCAACCACAATGACTTCAGACTCGGTTCCATACCATTTGGCCGCGGTCATCACCGGGTCTGCGCGGAGCAGAATTTCCGCTCCTTTTTCGTGCGCGATGATTTTAAGTCCGAGTTTGCTTTTAAGTTCGTTTGCGCCTCCGATGTGGTCAATATGGCAGTGGGTCAGGATGAGTTTTTTGATCAGCCTGGTATCGAGATTAAGCGATTCCACATTCTCAAGAATTTGCGGGACCGAATTTCCTGCGCCGGAGTCGATCAGGACCAGCTCGGAAGGAAACTGCACAAGATAGACGCAGCAGTCAGCCGGGTCCGTGAGGTCCGAGCTTCCCACCAGATAAATCCCGTCAAAAACTTTCTCCGCACTCATTCCAATTTCCTTCTCACCGCAGAGCAGGGCAGTGCCCTGCACCTCTTTCTTTCACCGCAGGCAAGAGGTCCTTTCGCCTGAGTTGAAAAAAATATTTTTTTCTCTGCGATCTTCCGCCTTCGCCAAGGCTATGGCGGACTTCGCTGCGCCTCTGCGGTGAGATATTATTTTATCAAACTTAGCTGGAAAATGATAAAGCTCAGGTTGGAACTAAAGTGGAAAAGCACGGGAGCGATTAAGGAGTCGGTTTTTTCGCGTAGCCAGCCGAAGACCAGGGCCGGGAAAAAAACCAGGAGCCGGTCAGGGTAGGGCTGGAAAGCAAAATGAGCCAGCGCAAAAAGAGCAGCCGCGATAAAAAGTCCGGGCCCGATCTCAGCGGCAAGAAATTTCCACTTTTTTCCCAGTGCCTGATTCAGCCTTCCCTGCAAATATCCCCGGAAAAAGAATTCCTCGGGAAGCGAAATTAAAAGCAATTGGCCGATTACAAAACTCCAGAAGCGGTCCGGAATCTTGAGATTAAATTGCCAGTGCAGGATGCCTGTTGCACCCAATCCGGCTGCCAGATAAAAAACCGGGAATATTGTGATCGAAACGATGGCAAACCATTTGATGCTCTGGCCCGCGCTCAATTTATCCAGCGCGAGGCCGGAAAAGCCGGATTTTCTCGCGGCAATGAAAATTATCGGCAGATATAGCCAGACCGCGGCGATCAGGATATTGGCCAAGCCGCGGTTTTTTCCGGGCTGAAAATAAATTATAGCCGCGGCCAGAGTAAGCGCGCTTAAAAACGCGGCCAAAGCCTCGCTCAGAATATTTTTTCTATCCTTATTCAATTAAACCCTTTTTAATGATGAATTTTTTTGCACTTTTGTTAGAGCCTGTTTCATAACTGATTTTTCCCCGCTTCTTTTTCGGAGTTTTGAATTTAATCATAATCACCCCCGCCCCAGCCCTCCCCCGTCAAGGGGGAGGGATAAAGGTGTATGAAACGCATTCTACTTTTTCTTCCCGCGGCTTTCAGGCGGCTTTTCTTTTAGTTTTTCTTTCAGCTTCTCCAGCTTTCTGGCCTCTTCCTGCTGGAAGAACTCCTCTTCTTTCTTGCGCTTCTTGGCCGGCTCGCTTTCAGGAACCGGCTCTATCGGCAGTCTTTTTTCATCATCGTCCACTATTTGATCACCTCCAGCTTGGCGAATTTGGCCACCAGCTTTTTCTTTCCCCCGGCCTCAAATTTTACCACCAGTTTTATCTTGTCTTCATTTCCCTCCACCTTCTCCACCACGCCTTTGCCGAAACTGGGATGCCTGACCTTGACGCCTTTTTTCCAGGTTATTTCCAGCTCGCTGTCCCAGACCTCTGGCCCTTCGGAATCATCGAGCTCAAAGCCGGCTGGGCCGAATTCCTCAAACTTTTTCCCCGCAGACCTGGGGTGCGGTTTTCTTATCTTTGTCCGCTCCGCCTTCAGGTTTTCCTGCGGAAGCTCCTCAATGAACCGGCTCGGGTCAGACCAGTAATCCGCTCCCCGCAATTTCCGCGAGCGTGCGTAATAAAGGAAAAGTTTTTGCTTGGCCCTTGTCATTCCCACATAAAAAAGACGGCGCTCTTCCTCCAGCGCGTCCTCATCGTTCTCTTCAAGCGCGCGAATGTGAGGGATCAGGCCTTCCTCAACCCCCGCCACAATCACAGCCGGGAACTCAAGGCCCTTGGCGGTGTGGAGCGTCATCAGGCTGACCAGTCCCTGGTCGGAAAAGCGGTCAATGTCATTGAAGAGCGCGGTTTTTTCCAAAAATCCCTGCAGGCTCGGCTCTTGAGCCGCGGATTCGTATTCCGAGGCCGCGTTCACCAGCTCCTCCAGATTTTCCAGCCGGGCCTCGGATTCCGCGGTTTCTTCGGAAGCCAGCATATCTTCATATCCGGTTTTGTCCATCACCAATTCGACCAGCTCGGGGAGAGCCATCCCGCTCTTCCAGGCTTTGTTCAGCTCTTGCATTATGTCGCTGAATTCCCTGAACGCTTTTCTTGCCCGGTCCGGGAACTCGGGGGATTTGGCCGCGGCTGGAATGGCCTTGAAAACAGTCAGGTGCTTTGCTATTGCAAGCCGGTTCAGCTGCTCGGTAGTGGCCGCGCCGATCCCGCGCGGGGGCGTGTTGATCACCCGCTCAAGCGCGATGCTGTCATCCGGATTCGAAAGCAGCCGGAGATAGGCGAGTATGTCCTTGACTTCCTTGCGGTCGTAAAATTTCAGGCCGCCGAAAATCTGGTAGGGGATTTCGCGGCGCCGGAGCGAGTCTTCAAGCGTCCGGCTCTGCGCGTTCACCCGGTAAAACACGGCTATATCCTTGTACTTGAATCCCTGGGAGTTGAGCCTGAGCATCAGCTCCACCACCCGGTCCGCCTCCTGCCGCTCATCCTCGCATTCCACCAGACGGATTTCATCTCCCGCCGGGTTTTCGGTCCAGAGGGTTTTCGCCACCCGTTTCTTGTTGTGGCTGATGAGCGCGCTGGCGGATTCGATGATGCGCTTGGTGCTCCGGTAGTTCTCTTCCAGCTTGATCACTTTGGCGTTCGGGAAATCCGAGGTGAAGTTCAGGATATTCTCAATATTCGCTCCCCGCCAGCGGTAGATGGACTGGTCCTCGTCCCCGACCACGCAGATGTTCCGGTATTTTTTCGCAAGATGCCTGACCAGAAGATACTGCACATAATTGGTGTCCTGGTATTCGTCAACCATAATGTAGCGGAACCTCTCCTGGTATCTGGCAAGAGTCTGCGGCTTTTGCTCGAACAGATGGAGCGCGAGCAGGAGCAGGTCTTCAAAGTCAAGCGCATTCGATAGCTTAAGCCGCTCCTGGTAAGCCTGGTAAACATCCACCAGGGCTTTGCCCGCAGGCCCCATTTCCTTGAGCTGGCTGTCGCTCAAATCCACGAGATCGCGTTTAAGCCATTCGATCCTGGCCCGAAACCATTTGGGAGGATAGGTTTTTTCGTCCAGGTCTTTGTCCCTGACCACCTGCTTGATCAGCCTTAAAGTGTCGTCCTCATCGTAGATCACAAAATTGCGCGAATATCCGAGCTGGTGAATCTCCTGCCTTAAAATCTGCGCGCAGGTGGAATGGAAGGTTGCTATCCAGATGCGCTCCGCAAGCCCGCCCAGGCTTTTCCGGATCCGGGTCCGCATCTCCTCGGCCGCGCGGTTGGTGAAGGTGACGCCCAGGATATTGGATGGATGCACGCCTCTTCCCAGCGCCAGATGAATCATCCGATAAATAAGCACCCGGGTCTTGCCCGAGCCTGCGCCGGCTACAATCAGCACCGGGCCTTCGGTCTGAAGCACGGCTTCCTTCTGCTTGGGATTAAGCTCCGAAAGATAATTGTCTTTGCCCGGCATTTGGGTATCTAGATATTATCTGCTATCACCGTTTCGCGCAAAGCAAAAAGAATTGGGGATGGATCATCGGTCGGGACTAAAGTCCCTCGCATCCCGCGTTCCGCGGGACTTCGCCACGCAGAGCGTGCCTCAGCAAATAAAAAAAATTCTCTGCGACCTCTGCGTCTCGGCGGCAAGGTCAGAGACCTTGACCAAATTGGTCAATCTGGTGCTCGAAGTCGTATCGTGCACAATGGTAACCCCGCGTGCCGCGGGGTGCAGGACTCTGTCCTGCCTTTGCGGTGAGGATGCGTTTTATTCTTCGGTTTCTTCCGGCTTTTGTTCCGCGATGGCCATAGGGACGGAGAAGGAAAGGGTTGTTCCGACTCCTTCCAGGGACACCACCTGGGTATGTCCTTTCATCGCCAAAAGCAGCCTGCAGGCGACGACCAGGTTTCGCTCTCTGCGCTTGTCATCCGCGCCGTGCTTTGCGTATTCGCTGGAAAGTTCGCCGCTCAGGCAGGAGAAATTTTCCTCAGATTTGTAAAGGCCGGTGGCGGAGATGAAATAAGTCAGCATAGGCTCTGGTCCCTGGCTAACATCCGCGCTCAGCCCCACCACCTCTCCGGGTGCGGCCTGGTCCAGGAGGTGGTCGAGGAAGATGACCAGGATGCGGTTGAGCTTGGCTTGGTCGCCGATTAGTTCCGGGAGGTCTTTATGGTCAAGCCTGAGAAGATGAATGTTTCTTTCCGCGGCCCTGGCACTGAAGGACCTCCTCGCCAATTTGAGCAAAAGCGAGGGCTGGAATTGGCTGCGAGCCAGTTTTATCTCTCCCATCAGAACCGGGGAAATGTCGATCAGGCTGTTGATTGCGGAGATGGTCTCCTTAACCAGGTCCTGCGACTTATGGTAAAAAGGATGGAATTCCTTCTGGTCTTCAAACTCCCTGCTGAACAGCATGGTGAGCTGGTTGATGGGCCGATAAATCTCGTCCAGCAGGTTGTTGAAAAGAGACTGATTCAGCCGGTGGACGGTTCCCTGGTCTGACTCGGGCATTAAAACGATGACCACGCCGGCAAGTTTCTGCGCCCGGATGATGGGGTCAAGGGTCGCGAGGTAGCGCGAGTTATCCTCTTCAATAATAAACTTCAAATTTTGGGGAGATTTCCTCATCCGATCCAGGCCTTCGGACAGGCTGGCCACAATCTGGCCGGGCAAAAACTCGGTTATGCTCCGGCCAATTGCGATTTTAAAATCAATCCCGAACTTGTCCTCGCACCTGGGGTTAAGATAAGCGAGCACGCCTTTGGGGTCGGTCACCATCACCGGCTCGTCAATGTAGGCCAAAAGAGTCCTTGCCTTCTCCGGAAAATCCCTGATCTTGTTTATGTCGCTCAAAACTCACTCCCTGGGCTTAAGCCCGATGAGTCCGGTTTCGAAAAACCGCTTGAGGGTGGAAAAGGTGGTGAAAGGCGCAACCGGAGAAAGATAGACAATGTCTTCAAAACTGGTCTCGCCGTTGATGAGGGACAAAATAAACCCCTGCTCCTCGGTCAGGTTCAGGTCGGTTATGCTGGAAAGTTCGGCCCGAAGCATCGGAACCTCGCTGATGGCCCCGATTTCCTTCAAGAAGCTTTTTACCGCCGCGTTCTTGCTCAGCTCAAGATGCGATTTATAGGTAGTATTTTCCGGCTCCTTGTCAGCCAGCATGGAAAAGATCGAAAATGCGCTCTCCGGCCGGCCTCCTTTCAGATGCTGAGTTCCGAGATCAAAATCCGCCAAGTGCGATTTTTTGGGCTTGGCCGGGGGCTTGATGGTCCCGGCCTGCCGCGGGCCTGGTTTTTCTTTCGGTTTTAACTTGTCATCCCAGGAGGGGCCGAACTCAATCGAAAGATACTCTCTGGCAACCTCGTTCCTGGGATCGATCTCAAGCGCCTGCTTCCACAACGAAAGCGCGAGCGCGGTCTCGCCGTGGCCGTAATGGTAAAGCCCCTGCTCCAAGAGCTTCTGCACCTTTTGAATTTTTTCCACCTTTTAAAATTTTAGGGACAAACTGCGAAAAAGCAAGCCGTCAAAGAGAGCTTTTGAGACTGTCCAGCCCGGTCTGTTATTGACATTTCCGCCTGATTGGTTAAATTTATTATGAGGTTACAGAAGTTGAAAGGTGGCCAAGATGCCGAACTATGAGTATGAGTGCCAGAACTGCGGCAGAATAGAACTGATCCAAAAAATCACGGCCAGCCCCTTGAAGAAATGCCCCCGTTGCGGCGGAAAACTGAAAAAGCTGGTCAGCCAGACCAGCTTCCATCTAAAAGGCAGCGGCTGGTATGCGACTGATTATGCCAAGAAAGGCAAGGGCAAAAAGGATCAGAAGGATCACACCGAAACCGCCTCAGCCACGAGCGACGCTTCCAAGGAAAACACATCCCCAAGCCCTCCAAAGACAGATTAAGTTTATGCCCCGGCTGAATCCAGGCAAAATCGAAGTTGAACTCAAGGCCTGGCTTCATAATCCGCGAGAAACCCGGAAAAAAGTCGAAAAGCTGGCCAAGTTTGTCGAAGAGCTCAGCGAAGAGGATATTTATTTCACCTTCGCCGGCACCAAAGGCTACCAGAAAAAAAGATTCAGGCTCAGGAAGGTTAAAGGGAAGTCAATCGTCACGGTCAAAATTCCAACCGGGGCCGGTAGGAGAGCTGAGGCCAACCGGGAGTTTGAGTTTCTGGTCTCAGACCCGGAAGCGTTCAAAGTCTTTTGCCAACAGTTCGGGTTCAGGGTCCTGATCGAGAAGCAAAAAAAAGTCAGGCGCTACTCATTCCGTCCGAAAAAAAGCGAATTCAACCGGCCCGTGACCATTGAAATAAACAAGGTCCGAAACCTGGGTGATTTCCTGGAGATTGAAACTATGGTGGATAGAAAAAACCAGGTGCCCAAAGCCTCCCTGTTCCTGAAAGCTCTCCTGCAAAAGCTCGAAATCCCCGTCAGCAAAATTGAGCCGGTCCCTTATACTGAAATGCTTTACAATAAGTAAGCGCACCATTAAATGTCGAAATACTTGACAAACAACCTTCCCCATCGCCATAATTTAACTATAGACAAATAAGGAGAAAAAATATGAAACTCAAAATAGTTCCGGAAAAAAGCGATGAAGGCGGTTTCACGGTCTATGTGCCTTCCCTGCCCGGGTGCGTCAGCGAGGGAGAGACTGAAGAGGAAGCGCTAAAAAATATTCGGGAAGCAATTGAGCTTTATCTGGAGGACATTGAAGACAAGGTTATCCCCGGCGATAAAGCCGAGATCAAGGAATTGATTTTGTGACCAAGCTCCCTAGCCTTTCCCTCAACCGTCTCGCCATTCCCCATTTCCAAATCGAACCCATCCCCTATACTGAATTGCTCTACAAAAAAAGATGTCGTTAACATAAAACTGGCTTTTGTTAGCAGACTCTGATAATATAATTTTCAGCGAACCGTTGGGTATAGGGAGGTCTAAATGTCCAAAAAATTCACGGCGGTAATCACCAAGGAAGAAGATTGGTATGTTGCCCATTGTGTGGAGCTGGGAGTAGTCAGCCAGGGCAAGAGCATTGAGCAAGCGCAGAACAACCTTAAAGAAGCGGTGGAGCTTTATCTCGAGAGCTTCGGCGGCGATGACATCCCGGAAAGCAAGGGCGAGGTGATATTGTACCCCTTAGAGGTCGCGGTGGATGACTAAACTTCCAGTTCTGTCTGGAAATGATCTAATCAAACTGCTCAAGAAGGCTGGATTCCAGGTTATCCGTCAAAAAGGCAGTCATGTGAGTCTTAGCAAAGAAAACCATAAAACTGTAATTCCGCTCCATAGTGATCTGGCAAAAGGAACTTTGCTTGGCATTCTCAAACAATGCGGACTGGATAAAGAAGATTTGCAAAAGCTCATTGACGAAAAATAAATAAAGGTTGATCATCCGCCCGCGATTAGCTTCGCGAAGAACTAAAGGAGGCGAAAATGGCGGAAAAAGTCTGGACTTATTTCACGCCCGAACACGAAATTTTCCGGCAGCAGGTGAGGAGCTTCTGCGCGGAGCAGCTCGCGCCTCACGCGGACGAGTGGGAAAAGGAAGGCAATTTCCCGCGCTGGGTCTTTGAAAAAATGGGCGAGCTCGGATTTCTGGGCATAACCTATCCTGAGCAATACGGCGGGGCCGGAAGCGACTTCTGGTACAAGGTGGTTTTTTGCGAGGAGCTCCCCTGGTCGCTTTCCTCGGGCGTGGTCTTGAGCGTGCTGGTTCAAACGGATATGGCCACCCCGGCTATTCTCGCCTTCGGCAGCGAGGAGCAGAAGCAGGAGTTTCTGGTCCCGGCCATCCAGGGCAAAAAAATCGGCGCCATAGCTGTAACCGAGCCTAACGCCGGCTCGGATGTCGCCGCAATCCGGACCAGCGCTCGCAAAGACGGCGACTACTACATAATCAACGGCTCCAAGACCTTCATCACCAACGGCGGCAAAGCCGACTGGCTCACGCTCGCGGTCAAAACCAATCCTGACAAGGGCTATTCCGGCATCAGCCTGTTTCTCTTCCCCACCACCACTCCGGGTTTCACCGTGACCCGCCGGCTTGACAAGCTCGGGTACAAGAGCACGGACACGGTCGAGCTTGCGTTTGAGGACTGCAAAGTTCACAAAAAATATCTGCTCGGCGAAGAGGGCAGGGGCTTCTACGCGATTATGCACGGGTTCCAGTATGAGCGCCTGGTCGGAGCTATCTCATCGCTTGCGGCCGCGCAGCTTCTTTTGCTGGACACGATCAACTACTGCAAGGAGCGCACCGCATTCAAGACCAAGATTTGCGCGTTCCAGGCTAATGCTCATCACCTGGCGGATATGGCCACCGAGCTGGAGGCCTGCCAGGCACTGGTCTATCATTGCGCGGATATGATCAACCGGGGAGTGCCTGCGATCAAGGAGGTCAGTATGTGCAAGCTGCTTTGCGGGAATGTCGCGGTGAAGACAACCGACCTTTGCCTCCAGCTTCACGGCGGCTACGGATATATTGAGGAATACCGGGTCTGCCGCGCTTACCGGGATGTGAGACTGGTGACCATCGGCGGAGGCACCAACGAGATTATGAGGGAGATAATCGCAAGAATTATGGGACTCTACTCCTGATTTGACCCCCCAGCAAACAAATACTAACATCTAAACTGATATGCGGTGGTTGAAAGCCCTTTTTATCGTCGCTTTTATCTGCGCGCTCGCGCCTGCCTGCAGCGAGAAAAAAACTCCCCAGCTCAACAACAGCCCTTCCGAGCCGGACAAACCCCTGACCGCGGCAGAACTCCAAACCAAGCTCAATTGGATCGAGCTCCGATACGAAATCCTCCAGAAAGACAATCCCCCACAGGTGGAAACCACATGCTTCAGAGTCGATGTGGGCGAAGCCAAGAGGCTGATCGCGGAAAATAAGTTGGAAAAGGCCGATGAAAGACTTGAATCCGCAAGGGACTGGCTGGCGGAAAACGAAGGCCGGTATTATGCCCTCCACCAGCAGGCTCTCCAGGAAGGCAAGCTGAAACCAGACCCGGACACGCTCTGGCAGCAAGCCGAGAATTTCTGGGCCAAGGAAGCGGAAAGTTTTATGGCCGGGGATAAGACTTCAGCCGGTCTTTATGGCGCGGCCGGATACCAGGAAGCGGACCTGGCGGTTTACGCGGCAATCGCCTCGGAAATCACCACGCAGCAAAAAGTCGACTGGTGCCTCAAACTCGCTGACCGCTATGACCGGGTCGGAAATGTGGTGAGTGCAAAACAATGGAAAGACCAGGCCCAGAAACTCATTAACAAGCGGGTGGAGCTGCTCTCAACCCAGATCAACTGGTGCCTGTCCGGAACCGTGCCCCAGTGCGACCTGGTAACAATCCGCGCCAGCGCGCAGGACTATGCCAAGGCCAAAAAAATTATGGTGGATTCCTGGAACGAAATTCAGCAGCTCACCAAATCCGGAAACCTCTTTTACCTGGGAACTTTTATCCTTCCCGACCTCTCCGCGCGAGTCAACGCTTGGCTTCAGAGCCAGGAAGACTATTACGCCAAGCTGGCAAAGGCGCAAAAACCCGGGCAGTTCAAGGACTTTGAGACCCAGCAGAGAGAAGAGCGAGCCAGACGACAGGCCCTCATCGAAAAATATAACCGGCTCTATTGCCAGACCGCGGAAGACCTCTCCAACTTCGGACTCAACATAGAAACCACCGACATCAAAATAGAGGGGCCAGACCTCGTCCTTCGAATGAGGCTGACCAACCTGAACCAGGAACCCGTCTTTAAGCCTAGGGTAAGGCTTTGCGGCGGAATCGTCTCCCAAGAGCTTGACCTCGAATATCCCAAATTCTCAGGAAACTATCAGACCAGCTTTTCCATCAAAAGCGCAGCCTATATCCTCAAGTCAGAAAACGAGCAGGAATACGAACTCCCTTCATACTGGGCATTGGTCATCTTTGAAACCGCAGACGGAAAACAATCCCGCGCTAAAGCAACACTCAAGCCCTGATTCAACCTGTAGGGGCGAGTGGCACTCGCCCTCGTGCTGAGTCACGCCCCGCGTGACGAGCCTACTCCGCCGAAGTAGCTTCGGCTACGAAGGCTGGAAGTCCCGCGGAGAGAAGCGAGGCGGGATACGGGTCAGCCGGCTTGTCCGCCGTCTTGGGGCGCAGACACTCTTGCCTGTCATCCGAAGCTCGCGGAGCGAAGGATGATCTGCGATTCGATTTGACAAGCATTCCTTTTCTGCCATAATTTTTTTATACAATTTCTCTGCAGTTAAACCCAAGCCGAAGTCGGGGCTGAAACAAGATGGAGTGAACGGATACTTGTGCTTAAAGCAGAATACTGTTGTAAAATAATCCCAATCGACCTGGGAAAAAGGAGGGGAAAATGAAAAACATAGTATTAAACGGTTTATTGATTTTGGCCATTATTTTCTGGGCTGGCTGCGGAAGTGCAGATAGTAGAATTGGTGATGACAATGGGGCGGCCCTAGATGAGAATCTAATAGCTTATTACCCCTTGTCTGAAGGGTCAGGGGTCACGCTGGTTGACCATAGCGGAAATGGGCTTAACGGAACCATATCCGGCGCTTCTTGGGTTACGGGTGAGACAAATTCTGCGCTAAGTTTTGACGGCGTAGATGATTCTGCGGTGGTGTTGGTTACGGATCTTCTCAACTCGGTTAATGCGATCACAGTGACTGCCTGGGTCAAGATCGAAAGCACAGCTAACCTCCGATATTTTATTACGGTCAGCAACAACGACTGGGCATTGTTTCAGGATGTCAGTAACGATATCGGATTAGCTATAAGCCTTCCAGCAACCGCAAGCGCTTCAGCAACAATTACAACCGGGAACTGGGTGTTTATTGCCGGCACCTTTGATGGAACTGATATAAAATTCTATGTTAATGGAGTGCTGGAAGACACTACCAATCATCCGGGCACACTGCCCGCAGGAAATGATTTGCAATTGGGAGCATTTGGCACTGATTATTGGGCTGGCAGTCTTGATGAGATAAGGATCTATAACCGGGTTTTGAGCGCATCTGAAATCAACGACGTGATGACCCAATAATTTGGCTGAGTAATAGAATTTGAGGGGCACTTCCATAGTCCCACGCCGCGGGAGACGCGGGATACGGGTCAGCCGGCTTGTCCTTCGTAGCTCCTTCAGGAGCGGAGTAGGAGGCGTCGCCCTTCGATTTGACAAAATCTCCTTTTCCGCCATAATTTCTCCATATAAGCTTTCCGCCGTTAAACCTAGCCGAAGTCGGGCTGAAACAAAAGGATAATGTTTAATGTTTAGCTCTGACTCTGAAATTTCCTACTTTGCCATGGCGGTCTATTATATTTTTTCTTTTGTAGCTCCCGCTGTCCTGTTTGGGCTGACCGCATTCTTGGTCCTGCTTTTTCTGGTTGTGATGCTGAAAAAATCTCTGCGAATTAAGGCAATCGGATTGTTCAAATTTTTTTACCGGTGGCTCTTTGCCATCCCCCAAAACGAGAGGACAGCGAAAGAGATAATCTTTTGGTGGGAAAAGCGCCGCGTGCCTTATAACCTTATGGTAGGGATTTGGATGATGATTTCCTTTATTCTATTTGTCATTTTCATTTTGGCTTCAGGGGAACTTAAACCGGGGGAAGATATTATTGAGCCAATGGCGATTTTGTTCGTCCCGGTCATAATTTTTGTGGTCAATGTGGCCTATACTTTCGGCACGATCACGGAATTGATCCTCCGCCTAATATTTCCGGTTCGGGCACGCAGGATAGGGGCTTTCTTGCTGGGAGCAGGGATCGGTTTCTCCGGCGTTGTAGTTGCGTTTCCGGCCCTTTATTGGGGCGGATTTGATCTTTTGAAATTGCTCCGGATTGTGCACTAAGGCTGGAATTGAGAGCACTGATCCCGCGGACAGGAAAAACCGGTCAAGGCCTATGGCCTTGCTTACTTGACAGCATTTTAAAAGCGTGCTAAAAATGAAAATCGGTGAAGGCCTACTTGCCCGCCATAGCTTTAGCGAAGGAGGGTTATTCCCAGCCGAAGTCGGGCTGAAACAAGTGAAAAGAAGAGTGGAGGGACGTAGTTGAAAATTGAAGCTTTGATCCTCAATACATATCAGGAATGCCCTAATGAGTATTTATAATCAGATAAAAATATGTTTAGAATCAGATCCATTTATTAGAATTCAGTTAGCCAATCCGGTAAACAGAGATATTGTCAAAAAAATCTACGAGTTTGCGGATTGTGAACTTTACAACGAAAAGGCTGAACTGGCAAAAGAATGCATTAGGGAGCTGTGGAAGATATGGCGTAGAGCACACCTGTCCAAAATAAAGTTTCCTGAGCATTGAAAACTCCCTCGGTTTTTGGCAAATTAGTTTTGCCCAAAAAAACCAAACCAAAAACCAGAAGGGAGTAAGAAGATGATACGCTATGCCAGTC
>Ga0315280_10003935_pt1 | contig 22342 bp, 30 predicted proteins | sample YL17G06_40_MG_FD_203697 | JGI IMG/M metagenome (GOLD analysis project Ga0315280, IMG submission 203697) | Sediment microbial communities from Yellowstone Lake, YNP, Wyoming, USA - YL17G06_40 | ecosystem: Environmental > Aquatic > Freshwater > Lake > Sediment | place: USA: Wyoming | collected...
CCTGCCACCTGAATCCAGCAGGGTGGCATAGGTGGAATCCTTATGCACATCCAACCCGCAGAACAGAGCGCTCATAACATGGCATGAGCGCTCCTCAGGCTTAGAGCTTCCCATGCCATCGCGCTAACTTTTTTCTTAAATTTGCAACGTCGTGCAAGAGTGCACTAAAACAAGTGAAAGACACAAATTGGATTTTTAGAATATCAAGGTAGCCTTATTAATGATATGAACGGCACGAGTAGGCATGAAACGGTTCCACATGCGGAGGGCGGACAAGGAGATTACTGATGCAGACGCCCTCACGAGGGTGATGAAGTCCGCCCAGTTCGTGACCTTAGCCATGGCCAAGGATAACCAGCCGTACCTCGTGTCCCTCAGCCACGGCTACGATGAGGAACGCAACTGCGTCTACTTTCACTGCGCCGACGAGGGCAAGAAGCTCGACTACCTCGAGGCGAACGGCGCCGTGTGGGGTCAGGCGATCATCGATAGGGGATACGCTCAGAGCCAGTGCACACATCTCTATGCGTCAGTCCACTTCTCGGGCAAGGTAACTATGCTGAGCGACATCGCCGAGAAGCGAGCCGCCCTTGAATGCATGATAAGGCAGCTCGACAACGATCCCGAGAAGTTGATCGCCCAATTAGACGATGGAAGGGTGAAAAAAACTGTTGTGGGCAGAATCGACGTAGACTACATGAGCGGCAAGAAATCCAAGGAAATAGAAGTATAATATCTCACTTGAACATGAACAGAAATGAAATTTCTCACACGATACACAAGATCAAATTAAGAAGAGGCAAATGAAAGATAATTTAACATTCTAGCTCCATGGCTCATCGAAATCCGATGGCATCGCGAACAACCTTTATCTGGATAACGGAGGAAAAGTTCAGGGGGGATTGAATGCCAGTAAAGAAGAGTTGGTCCGAGAAACTTATGGATAGTAAAGGATTGCCCAAAGTCGAAACAATCACTGACAAGATGAGCCATCGGTGGGGCACGGGTACCGTCGTCATCCCTGCGCCGCTTGAGGTGTATGAGATGATGAGGCGCGTACCCGAGGGAAAGCTGATCACCATCAACGAGATCCGCAGCGCCCTGGCGAGGAAGCACGGCGCCACCATCGGCTGCCCGATCACGACCGGCATCTTCGCCTGGGTCGCCGCCAACGCCGCCGAAGAGCATGCGCAGAAAGGCGAAAAGAATGTGGTTCCCTACTGGCGCACGCTGAAGACAGGCGGCGTCATAAACGAGAAATACCCTGGAGGCGTCGAGGTCCAGAGAAAACTCCTGGAAAAGGAAGGACACGAGGTCGCTCAAAAGGGCAAGAAATACGTCGTGGTCGACTACGAGAAATCGCTGATGGCTTTATAGAAATCAGGTTTCGCATAAACTCACGTCGACTTACCTAGAAAGAGTGCAGGTCTATCGACTACGACCCTTGTGCGCCCTTCATCTCGCCAAACCGAACGTGAAAATGCGCGCAGCGCCTGTGGATCGAGATTCTCACTTAAAGTCGTTGAATAACCTATCGATCAATTCGTTATCGAGCTTCTCGTATTTCTCCGTCGAACCAACATCGTACCAGAACTCGTCCGTAAGGAACGCCTCGACGTGCTTCCCTTTAGCGATTAATTCAGGGATAAGGTCCCCCATGATATCGATGCTACTACGCTCCGCCGAGAGTTCCTTCAGAACATCGAGCGCCGAGGGGCTTAGCGCGACGATGCCTATTCCCGCGTATATGTCCACCTTAGGCTTTTCCAACCAGCCCTTGACGATCCTCCCGTCAAGCTCCGCCACGCCGACGGGGACCTCGAAGCCGTTTGCGACCGCGAGCGTCGAAACAGATTCGGACTCGATGTGTTGTCTGAGCATCGCCGAGAGGTCGATGTCGGAGAGTATGTCACCATAATAGATGAGGAGCGTATCCGTTTGTCTGAATGTCCCCTTGTTAGCAGCGTTTAAAAGGGCGCCGCCAGACCCGCCCATGGACGGATCGTCGACCACGTAGCTGATCTTCATCCCGAAGCGGCTTCCGTCGTCGAAGTAGTTCCTGATCTGCTCATGCTTGTAACCCACGAGCAGCTTCGCATCGACGATCCCATGTCTCTTCAGAAAAAGGAGGATGTACTCGAGGAGGGGTTTCTGTCTGGTGCCGACTGGAATCATGCACTTCTGAAAATAGTACGTGAGGGGCCTGAGCCTCTTGCCCTCGCCGCCGGCCAGGACGACGCCGACGACCCCCCTCCCTTTTTCGCGAGACACACTATTTCACCCTAACCCCCATTGTAAAACTCTTCATTAGTAATTTGTGATCGTTAATCAGTCATGTTTTGGATCCCTTTAAGGCGTGTGGAATATTGATTCGTAATTGAGCATACGAATTAGACGCAACCGTACTATTAGCAACTAATAATGCATTACATTTGAATATCGCCGAATCCAATCGTAGATACAACAATCTCCTAATTATATTACAATCGTGAATCTCTGATCGTTCATTATATAAATTCTCCCTATAAAATTTTAAATTTTAATGACAGTATCATCTATGCATCATCCGTTGTCGAGTAATTTTCTCGATGGTCTACGGGCCGATGCGGTGGCTTTACTAAACAGATTACGAGGGTAGTGATGCTTTGAACTGATGTTCCCTGATCAGGGCCGCCGTCGCAAACAAAACGGTCATGGCTAGGAGGCTTAGGGTAACAGGCGCCAGCCTGATCCCCCACGGCGTGTAGTTGAGGAGCAGCCCCACCATCGGAACCAACGCGAGGCTCATCCCCATGCTGAGGGCGATCCTCTCTATGTTGTCTATCTCCTTGCCTGGGAAAAGAGCCTTGATGAGGCTGAAGCCGGGCAGGAACAGGATAAACACCGTGCCCAATACATACCTTATGAACACGAGGGGGTACGCGTTCTCAGAGATCAGAAACACCGAGATCGTGGTCGCGGAGGAAAGGATGATGATGACCCAAAACCACGCTGCGGCGGTCGAGAGAATGTAGTTCGTGAAGCTCGCCGGGACCGTTTCGGGCGGAGAAATGAAGTTCAATTTACCATCGTTCTGGAGCCCTACTACCAGTTTGAGAAGCCTATCTTCCGGGATGCCCAGCTCTTCGTGAGCTCTAGCTATCAGGGCCTTGACCGTCTCCGGCGAAGTCTCCCTGACTATCTCAATGAGCTTCTCGGAGATCTCGGAATCCTCGGCCATGTCAATCTTCCTTCACAGCGATCGCCGAACCCCCGAGATCGAACGTTGCCGCGATCGCGCGCGTCTTGGGCTCACATTCGATCTTCTCAATCACCACGGGACGGCGGGTGGATCTAGCCAGAATGCAGGCCATCGCGCTGCTCAACGGGTCCCCGAACCTCGTGCCGCCATCTTTTCTGTTCAAAGCCTCCGCGACATCGTAGAAAACGGATCCCCGCACCATGACTACGATCTTGGGCTCATTGATCTCCATCTCGAAGTCGTCGGCGATCTCCAATCCCTCGACTACTGCCTTTTCCAGGTTGTGCTGCAGATACTCAAGGTCGACCACGGAGAAATTGGTCCTAAGTTCGCTTTCGATCAGCCTGGAAAGTCCGAGACCGGGCGGCGTCAACTTGACCGCTGAAGGACTTTCGATGACTGTCGCCTCAAGGGATAGTTGCTCGTCGGTCGGCAATTCCGTCTGGTCTGACCTGGGTATGAGCAGAACGGCGCCCCTCATCCCGCTTATGGTCGCGGGGGAGACGTGTCGAGGAGTTCCCCTAAAATCCATGTCCTCGAACGATTTCTGCATCGACTGTATGGGGTCTAACACTATTGAATCCAGGATCTCCCTCCTGACGAATCGGGTTGGCCTCACGTATAGGAGCAGCGCTCCCCAGAAGACCAGTGCGATACCAATGAAAGCAGCAACGTTATGCGAATATACGATCGCGAGCCCCAAGAGAATGAGCCCAAGCACCAATAGGATGTATCCTATTTTTCCCTCAGGCTTCCTCCTCAACTTCCGGAGCTCGACCTGCAATTCATTTTTTTGTTTTTCCAGCTCTTCGAAGTTTTCAGCCGATTTTTCGTTCTGCACTTTTACCACCATCGCCCTATCATTCAAGTTGAAATTCTATCGAATGTCGTCGTCTCCCTGTTCATGGTTGTTACTAGGCGTATAAAGGATATGGAGAATGACACTATCATTATGCCCATGAGTATAATGTGAGGAATGAATAGTAACGGAGGTACCACCATAGGAAATTTGAACATTATTGGCAGAACGACGGTCGTAAGAGGTATGAATAATAAGTTGTTCATCTTTCCTGAGTTGAATAGGAAATGGAAATCACGAGAGACGATCAACGAGATGAACATCGTAAGGAACAGAGCCAATTCCAGATAAACTTCGAAAGACATGCCCATCGTCAAAACCGTTCCGCTTCTGACATAATCGGGCAGTATGGGCCAAAACAGTGCCACGCCGCCATCTGTGAAGTAGTCGCCGATCAATGAGTGCGATACCAAGGCTGCGTAATATGGGAGGGTCATCTTGAAAGACATCAGAAGGATGGGCGCGAAGATGATCGTCGCTATTATCAGGCTATGCGTGGGACCCCTGTGTTCGAGAACTGGAGCAAAGAGTAGATCGACGTCCGGCAGCAGGGCGAAGATCCACAACATCGCGATGGAGCTGTTTTGGTGCGTCTCCCTACCCAAAATCTTTCCGATTAGGTAGCCTAGCGCAGTGTGTCCTACGGCGAACATGTTGAAGATCTCAGATGCCCGTTAGCCCATCTACTTACATACTTTCCCAGATAAAAATGTTAAAAAAAACCTAGAAATGTTAAAGCCTCCACTCGAATTGAATTGTGCATAGGACCGAACTGCATTAAGTAATCACCGATTCCCCCTTATTAAAATATCGAACTTCTAAAGTGTTATTTATGCATCTAATTGTGATAATTTATTTATCAATCGGTTGAAAAATAAATAAATGTGAGACTAATTTTCTCTAAAAATAATGAGTATTATTTTTCCTGTTTTCGTCTCTTCGTCAAGATTCCGAGGAAGCCCAAGCTGCCCAGCGAGGAAACCACGGGAGCAATGGTGCCGAGAGGGACCTCAGGGACCACGAAGAAACTCGTGTGGAAGCAGTCGAAGCGTAAGCAGAAGCAGCCAGAGGCGTGAACCCCCACGGCGATGACGTCGTACTCTCCCTGCTCATCGGTGCCGAGGTTGCCCACTATCCGATGGAAGTCATTCGGATAAACCCATGAGTCCATTGTATCGTGGACTCCCAATATACCCGACACGTATCCGATGTCCAATGACAGTGTATTGAACGTTGATTTCCAGCCTTCGATCTGAGCCCAGAATTGAAAGGGCGAGTCATGGAAATTGGTCAGCCATTGTTTGAAGTCATGGCCGAGATTCTTCAACAGATCCAGATCGCCCGGGGAGAAAACGAACATGATGTAGACGGCTGGTGCATAATTCATGTTAGTCAGGGATACCTCCAGGGTCTCCTCAGCCCCCTGAGGAATCTGCAGGTGCAGTACGTTCACGGTGAGGAAATCGGGATTCGTGATCGCCTTAGTGGGTGTGGTTGTGCTGAACGACACTAGCACGATGATCATTGTCAATAGTGAAATCCCAATAATTTTTTTCATTTCGATTCACCTATTTCTACACATGATTCTCATATATAACCTTTAAATGTTCTATGTTACGAAACAGTATTCATTTATATTATTAGATAGATATTACCTACACAAGATAACAGCTCTATAAATAATAATTTTTAGAGTTTTTCCACAGAACGATATAGGATTAGTTCTCTATTTTCAAAGAATTTTTTAAAACATTTTTCAAATGGTTTTTATGTGATTTCTATTTCAGGCGATGCGTACGGGGGATAGACGAGCGTCAGGTCTAGTTTCGATTCTAAATCGGATGATTCCTTTTGGTTCAGAAGTCTGTTCACGATCCTGTTCAACCAGTATTTTTCATCGAAGGATATGAATCGACGTTCTCCGTTGTAGCAGTCGGGGCAGATGGCATAGCCGAAACCGAAGGTCATCGCGTGCATCTCCCTCCCGCACTTTCTACACGTGAAGGACCCGCCGAGCCATTTATGGAGATCGCTAAAGAATATCACGATTCAGAAGTTCGTTTTTCCTGATAAGTGGATTATGGATCGCTGATATCTATCATCGGCTGATACGAGGTTTTGACGAATTTATGAATTCCATGAAATTATTAATGGCGTATTGTATATGATACATGTTATAAAAGATATTATTGACCCATATTTTGGGTCTTTATCTCTACTTCTTAAAAAATAATAAATACTCCTGCTCAATATCCAATGGCTATTATGTCTAGATATCATATAGATAATAAATGGAGTGTTTATATTAAATATATTTCTAATTATTTTTTTAGTTATGTAGAAGAAGATTGGAGAAAAATAAAGAACGCCTTTATTGAACATCCATCTTTGAAGAAATTCCTTCTATTGGGAATCGTCATCAGGCTGGCCCTCGCCCCTTTCCTTGGACACCCCTACGATCTCAGGATCTTCATGGCCGTGGGCCGTGCCGTGGCGAATGGTATGACCCCGTACGGCCAGTACGTTCTGCAGATGATTTTCCCTGATATTCATCATCCGCATCTGTATGGATCTTTCTACGGCATCGGCTATCCGCCGACGTGGGGTTTGATTTTGGGAACAGCTGCAGATATCTCTTCCGCCATTCAGCCGGGAAACATTTACGCGTACGTGCTTGCGCTGAAGTTGCCCATCATCGTCGGGGACATCGCCATTTCGATCCTGTTATTCAGGATGCTGGAGTCGGAGATGGATGGAGACATCGCGTTCAAAGTCTTTCGCTTCTACATGCTGTGTCCCTTTCTCATAGTGGTGGGCGCCGTATGGGGCATGTTTGATGTTTTGGTTACGTTTTTTGCGGTCCTGTCCGTTCAACTCGTCTTCAAGAAGAGCGGATGGTCGGCCCTTTCACTGGGATTTGCCTCGTCCCTCAAACCATACACGATAGTGCTGGCTCCGCTGTACTCGATTTTCATTTTCAAAAAGCTCAGGTCCGTTAAAAAATCCTTCCAGTATCTGTTCCTTGTCTTGGTTTCTCTCGCTCTTTTGACGTTGTTGCCGATGATGATATTCGGATGGCCGCTGTCGAACCTATACTACGCGCTCTCGGCACAGATGTCCACGACGGATTTCTATTACAACTATGGGGACGAGATCACGTACGGGGCTGCCAGCCCCTTCAACATATTTAATGTGCTCCGATTGGGCTTTCCTCTGATAAAGCCACCTGATTTTTTGAACTATTTGTGGATCCCCGCATGCCTCTGCTCGTACGTTTACACATTTCTCTCAGCGAAGGGCGCCGACTTCAGGACGATGATGAGCCATTCGTTCTTGACGAGCACCATTTTTTTCGCGACGCGTTTCTGGGTATCTGAGCAAAACCTGGTTTTCCTGCTGACCTTGTTCGTTTTGACGGTTACACTGAATAGGACGCGGAACGGGTGGGGACTGATCCATTCGTTCTGGATCCTGCTGTTTGCCTTCGTGTTGATACATGTGCCTGCTCCGGGGTTCCTCTGGATCGTAGAACCTTGGACCCTCACAGCGGCCACAGCGTTCTGTAACGGAGCCTTCGGATATCTGCGATGGATCGCGATGAGCGTACTGACCTTTTCGTGGCTTGGTCTCCTGTTTTGGTACTCGTTTCGGGAGGGGATCGTACGACGAGGATAGTGACGATGCTCCTCCATGATGAGCGTTTCAGTGGATGGTCCATCGAGGACATGCTGAGCCGATTCCATTTCTCGAAGCTGTACCTGCGATTTTGCAGCAGCCTCAGATGGGAGCCTTACCTATACTGTTTCCACGAGTCGGTGAAAGAGACTCAGGTTTATGAAATCAATGGTTCTGGGATAGTAAAGGTTTTTCCTGTCCGCTTCAGGTTTCCTCCGCTGATAAAATTCGGAAATGACCACAATCCAGTGGCAATAATGAGGGAGCTAGAACGAGACGAGCCGGACATCATCCACTTTCACAGCTACTACCTGTTCTCGTTCCCTTATCTGGCGCCAATGATCAGAAAAAGGATCCGTTGTCCGTTAACGACCCAGCTCCACGGGTATCCAGGGGGCCGGTTGAGGCGCCTGCCCTATCTTCCCTCGCTACTGCAGCTGAGGACGGCTGACCGCATTTTTTACAGCTATGGGCCTGAAAAGGCGTTTTATGACGAGTTAGGCGTGTCGGACCGTGCGGTTCGCATACCCATGCCCTCCATCGACCCTGAGATATTCAAACCCGGCCAAGAATCTAAGGATGGGAGCCTTCTCTACGTCGGGAGGCTGCCCGGAACGATATCAGCCCATGCTGAGAAGTCGCCGGCCTCCCTGCTATTTGTCCTGAATGAGCTTCTTCGAACGGATGATGTTAGGTTAAAGATCGTCGGAGATGGCGTCGGCGAATCATTTTACAGGTGCCTAGCGTCGAAGCTTGGCGTGGAGGGAAACGTCGAGTTCAGGGGCTTTATGCCACGTTCCGAGATCCCTGAACTCTATCGTAAGGCTTCTCTTACACTCGTTCCTTTGAAGCTCGAGGACATCGACGGATATTTCGATGGAGGGATCCAGGAAAGTCTGGCCTGCGGAACACCTGTCGCAGCCTTTAAATCATTCAACGAGGCTCCCCTTGAAGGCACCTTCGGATACAGTTTATCCAACGATTTCGTTAAGGCCGCTCGAGAGGTTTCTTCGCTACTAGATCACCCCGATGAGATGGAAGATGTCGCGTCGAGGGGCTCCTCATTCGTCAGAAACAATTGTACAGAGGAAAAGTTGAAGGGAATCTTGAGCTCCGAGTGGGAGGGTCTCCTGAAAAGATGATGCTCACGACGATAATCTGCGCTTACAACGAGGAAAACGGCGTAGGGAAGCTGTTAACCAACCTCTCAAAGCAAAGGCTACCGCCAGAGATCGGGGATCACGAGATCATAGTCGTCGCATCCGGATGCACTGACAGGACCGCGTCGATCGTGAGAGACCACATCGCCTCAAATCCCAAGATCAGGCTCATCGAAGAGCAGGAGAGGCGGGGAAAGGCCTCGGCGCTGAATAGAGCGCTGAAGGAGGCCAAAGGAGATGTGCTTGCCTTCGTGCCCGCGGACGTCCAGCCGGCCACGGACGGTCTCTATCACCTTCTCGTGCCGTTCAGAAGCGACGAGGTCACGGTCGTCAGCGGGCAGCCAGTCCAGAACCCTGGCGCCCTCGTCGGTGGCCTATTGGGATACATCGGCGACATGACCTACAGGATCTGGGGCAAGCTCATGGCGACCCTCAACGACATGGGCGTGGCGGCCCACTGCAGCGGGGAGTTCATGGCCATGAGGGCCGGCGTCGTCGAGAGGATCCCAGAGGAGAGCGCCGTAGACGACGCCTACATATCAATCGCCGCAAGAAGGAAGGGTTTCATCAAGTACGCCGGCCGAGCCATCGCCTATAACGTCATGCCTCGGACCCTCCGAGAGTACGTGAACCAGCGGAGGAGGTGGCTCTTCGGGCACTTCCAGACGAGGCGTCTGACGGGAGAGGAGCCGACGGTGATGGACACGATCATTTTCTCAAGGACGAAGACGGCGCTCAAGATCCTGGTTGACGAGATCGCCGAGGATGTGGGCAGGATACCGTACCTCTTCGCCGCCGTGCTCGTTGAGGGAATCATATACTGCCTGTCGACCGTCGACTTCCTCAGAGGGAGGGAGTACGGAGTGTGGCCCGTTATAAGATCGACGAAGGTCGCCGTCGATGATCATCACGAAGACATGTAGATACAGAGGTTGTCGATCCCGACTTGAACTTCCACGGGGTTAAATTCGCTCTCTATCACTATGTAGACGCTCTCGAGTAGATCGCCGTCTTGAATCTTCCACGCCCTGTCGATGAATCTGGTCAGATCTATGCTGTGGTGGCTCCATGTCCTCATCTGCGCCTCGTCGATAACGAATTCCACGACGTCTCCACCCTGATATATGACGTCTCCACCGAGCAGCGTGTTCCCTGAGGGATGCCTTTTCGTGTTGGGGCTATCTAAGAGGTCCAACTCGGTGTAGACAACTTTGCCGTCGCTCCGCTGAACTGCGCACGCCAATGCGACCCGGAGCCATTCCCCCGAGCCCTCGAAATCGAATTTCTCGACGATCACGTCGAAGTCGACTCGGATGTCGTGGCCGTTTATGGGCACTTTTTCTCCAGACCTAAATCCTTGGGCCCACCACATGCCCGCGGCCACATGCCCCGCGTCGCCCCAGGAAGTCTTCAGGTACATGTAGGCGGATTCTTCGAAGTCGACCGCCCATCTGACGTCCCCGTCGAACCTGAAACTGTGCCGATTCCAGTAGAGGGCGTCATCTCCCGATGGTAAGGATACGTTGCCATCGATGTTAATGACGCCCCATTTTCTCTGGCCATGAGCATCCACAGCCGATGACATCGGATTTGCGAAGTTGATGTTGACGAATAACATAGTAATTAGAGATAATATCAGAGCTATAGAATATTTTAACTTCTTCATGATCTGTCATTCCTGTATTTATTTCAATGATGTTTTCCCTGTTCATAATATATTTTTAAGAGATCGTTAGAAGACTCCTTGAGCCCATTGAGTAGCCAGGGTACGGGTAAGGCTCCCTTCAGCAGGAAATTGGCGGCCGTGTCCATCATCATCCTAGTCCTAGTTGTTGTGGTGTTTTCCTCGAAGTATATCGGACCGACGGGGGTGAGCGGGGCCATGGCGTACGCCGGCAGTGAGTATACGCTGGCGGATTTTCCCGAGCCGTTCATCAAGCTGAACAGCGAGGGGATCAGGACGTGCGTGTTGATTCCGAGCAGCAGCCCGCACGGGCCCTGTGGGGCGGCCAACACGATGGACACGATGGGTGGGGTTCTGATCGCCTACACGCTGGGGGTCGCCATGGGCAGGGCGAACATCACCGACAAGCTCAGCACGTCGATGGAGTCCTACAGCTACATCTCGACGTACGACGCGGCCAGCGCGAAGGCGACGATGCAGGACGTGACGAGCAACCTCATAGTGATCGGGGGGCCCGGGGTCAACCAGGTGGCCTATTACTACAACGAGCTCAGGGATGCCCAGTGGCAGAAGATCCTTCCAGTCGTCTACGAGAGGGACGCACAGGGGGATTACCTCTACGTTCAGTCCTCTGGATCGAAGTATCGTATCCAGAGGGATGGGCAGGGGAGGATATCGTCCGATTACGGGGTCATCGAGATCCTGCGGGATGGAGTGAGATACGTTCTGCTGGCCTACGGGCTGGGCGGCGAGGGGACCAGGGTCGCGGCCGAGGCCCTGAGGGACTACAGTACGATGAACCTGACGGGTAGGGCGGCCATCATCAGGTATTCTGACAGCGACGGCGATGGGTTCCTCGACACGGTTTCCGTCGTGGAGAACGTGGAGGCGCCCAAGGTGACGGTCGAGATCTACTCCGACAACGCATGCACGGTACCCCTGACCTCGATAACGTGGGGCTCGATCGAGCCTGGCGGCTCGTCGACGGCGGTCATCTACGTGAAGAACCTCGGGGATCGCAGCGTGAGGCTCTATCTGAACACGCAGGGTTGGGATCCCTCCGACGCCGCGAAGTACATACGATTGAGCTGGAACTGCACGGGAACCGTCCTCGATCCTTCGCGATCGATCCCGGCGCTCCTGACGCTGAACGTCTTGGCCAACGCAACAGGTGTGTCCGACTTCAGCTTCCAGATCCTGATCACGGCGGAAGGTTGAGAAACAGCATCTGGTTCTTGTTATGACGTATAGGTCTTTAGATTTCGATGCCGTCTCCATTTTTCTAAATAACTGAATCCTGCTCGATGGCGGAGGATTCCTAATAACCATTGTTTGTGAGCCTCATGTAGTTATTTTATTGGTATTTTTGTTGTGGGATGGGACTTATAAGTGGAGACGAACGTCAATTTAGGTGTGATGATATAGATGAGTGGATTTTGTGTCTAGTATTTATTGCTGATGTGAGTTACTGGGATATAGATGGTAGAACAATATGTCTTTTCGGTTATATGATAATGTGTTTTGGGTAGTGTAGTGCTGTCCGTAATCATTTTAATAATGGATGATGTATAGCTGTTTCAGCCTGAACCGTGGTTAGTCAGGGGACGGGTGATCTCGGTGGGATCTAGGCCGCAGCTGGCGATTGTGCTGGTGTCGGTGGTCTTCGCTCTAGCCGGTGCCCTGGCGGTTACGGGTGTCCTGACTGCGTCTAAGTCGATCGGGAGCAGCGGCACGGTCAAGGCGATCAACGTCGAGGTGTACTCGGACAGCGCGTGCACCCAGGTGCTGAGCTCGATCGACTGGGGGACGATCGAGCCCGGCGCCTCGATCAATAAGACAGTGTACGTCAAGAACACGGGCAACAGTGTGCTTACGTTGGGCTTGTCGGCGTCGGGTTGGAGCCCTTCGAACGCGGGGTCGTACCTCACGATCTCTTGGAACAAGCAGGGTGCGTCGCTGAACGCGGGTCAGTCGACAGCGGCCGTCATCACGTTGGCGGTATCGAGCTCGATCTCGGGCATAACGAGCTTCACGGTGAACATCGTGATCCAGGGGACCGGCTAGGAAAAGAGGCCCTCATTTTTCTCGTGCGTGAGGAGTGTGAGCTGATTTCTTAGTGATTTTATTTGATGTCGTTTTCGGGCTGTTTTTCTTGTTCCTTTTTTTGTTTTGGCTTGTTTTCTCGTTGTTTTTGGATCGGGTTTGATACTGTTCTGGTACTGTTCAGTTACTGTTCCGCTTGTTGTGGTTAGCGTACCCTGATGAGCGTAGCGGTCTTTTTTTGTTCGGCGGCGAGGACGGCGAGGGCGAGGGCCCAGAAGCGGTCGTCGTGGGTCCCGTCGGGGTGGCTGAAGGCGATCCTGCCCGTCTTCGTTAGCTCGTATCGCTCGACGTTGAGCTCGTCGAGGATCTCCCGATCGAACGGGATCCTGAGGAGGCCCTCGCCCATCCGCGCCTTGAGGAGCTGCGCCATCTCCTGCTTGGATTCCAGCGTGAAGTTGACGCCCTCGGACTGGGCGAGGCCTGCCTCGTGCATGTCGTTGACGATGTAGTCGCCGTGCTTCGTCTTGTCCACGTAGACCGACTCGACGCGGATCCACCTATCCGAGAGGACCTTGACGTACCCGATGACGGAGGCGATGCTGGTGCCCCTCTTGAAGCGACACATGTGGACGAGGTCAAGCCTGTCCCCGTCCCTGCGCACGACGGCGACGACGCTGTGGTCGACGTGCTCGGCGAGGTCGATGCCCACGAAGAAGCGTCCCCTCTGCTCGGACTCGAAGTCGAGGAGCTCGACCTCCCCGCTGCAGCTCTTGGCGAGCAGGTCCTGGCTCAGCCAGGTGTCGACCTCCTCGATGAACTCGGCCTCGTACTCCATCTTGAAGACCTGGGGGCGCGCCTCCTGCTCCTTCTTGATCTGTTCTAAAAACTCGTTTGAGTAGCGTCCCTCAGCGGCGGCTTCTTTCCATGTGACGACGTGTTTCTCGTAGTCCAGATCCTGGTTGAGCTGGTAGAATACGGTGTTCTTCCCCCATGGCGTGCTGGAGACGATGATGGTTCCGCCGGTGGTGGCGAGCATCGGCGGGAGGATGTTGTGGAAGATCTCCTCGTCGTTGTGGAAGAAGGCAGCCTCGTCGCAGTTGCTTACAAGCACACCATCCGCAAAGAAGTTATGATTATCCTTGATTTCTAGATTATAAACTATATTTTTTTCTTCCAATATTTTTTGTGATAAATTTTCCCGCATTCCAGAGAACAGGCCTTTTGGTGTTGCTTTTTCGGGGTAAATGTTCGTCCGCATATTATACATTTCTTGGCGACTGGAGTTTTTATCTCTCCTCGTCTGTAAGCCTTTCTGTATCTTAAATAGTTTAGACGGCTGCACTCTTGGCTGCAGGTGATTTTTCTCCCGACGTGTGGGATGAATTCCTTCCCACATGTGACACAACGTATAGGCTGAGGATTGAAGTAAAGTCTTAGATGTCCTATTTTTGAACATTCTTTCGAGCAATATTTCGCTCTCGATCCGATGTTTCTTCGAGCACGATATTTTTTCCCACATATTTTGCATGTAACCAAAGGAGTCTCGGGTAGAATTTTGTAGTTCATACTTGGAATGATGTAATCTCTTATTAACTGAAAGAATTTGTCTCTCTCTTTGGCGGGCAACCAGATGTAATATCCTTTCCCCCTTGCATCCCTTTTTAACTTTGTATTTATCCCCCAACGGTCTTTCACCCATTTTTGGAGAAGTATATTTCCATCTAATCCAAAGGCGTGAGAGCTTATCGTCAAGGTTTGTCTGGAGAGGAGAGAGCCATCGTCCATGTACCACACCGCTAGCCCAATTGGATGGTTTATTCTCGCAAGCCACTCCCATGAGATCGTCTTCTTTCCATTCAGATAGCAGAGGCGATACATCTCTGTGAAGGTTGGATGAGCGAGTGTTTGGAAACGTATGAGCTCCTTCCCCCACCCCTTGTTCTTCGTTATCTTTGGTGGATTTGTTACAAAATCCTTTAACATCGAGTACTTGAACAGCGCATATTCTGCTTGTTTCGAGGAATGATTGACAGTCAAATAAGTGTTTCTTCTTTTCAGCCTGAGACTCGGTATCGAAAAGTCGCCTAAAAGCCCTCCGAGTATTATCTGTTCTTGAAGCGTAGTCAACTTCAATTTGTATTGGGATTTGTTGTACTCTTTCACAGGAATTTGCAAAACTTGCCTCCTCCTTCAGATAAATAAGTTTATCCTTTGACGGATCTAATTGGTATGCGGGTATATAACCCCTATTTAATGTGAATATTTTATGCTCAGCAGTGCAGTTTAGGATTCCTTTTTCATGCTTTACCTGCAGTAAGCCTCTTCCTCGAAGCGGATTACGGTAAACACTCACGACTTCCTTAGGTTCAACTTCACCCTTTCTTACGTTGAAAGATAGCACTCTACAACCAGAGTTTATTTCACTTATCTGAATTTGTTTGCCTTCGGCTAGCGCTATCTTTGTATATGGAGGAAGACAGACGATCAGGTCGGCCGTGAATCCTCTGAGCTGGTTCTCCGAGTTGGGGAGGACGATGATCCGGCTCCCGTTGGTGAAGCGGAAGATGGTCCTGAGCTGTTGGGCGATGATGCCCTGCCTGTGTTGGTTGGGTATTTTTCCGATGAGGTCCCTGATCCTGTCTCCCAGGATCATCGACTGCCTCAATCCCGGCGCGACTATCAGGATGGAGTTTTTTGGGTTTTTCACGGCGTGATAGATGCAGAGGCACGCCAGGGCGGTGGTTTTTCCCGTTTGGCGGGCCCATCTGAGGATGACCCGCTTTGATCTGGTGTATAGCAGTTCTTTTTGGTAGTTCGTGGGGTGGATTCCCAGCATGTTTATGCAGAAATCTACGATATCTTCGGAGATGTTTGGTCGAGGTCGGCTAAGTTTCTCGATGTTCTTCTCCAGGCTTTTGATCTTTTTCCATAAGCTTCTCGACAATTTCCGTCAGCTCCTCCATTTTCTCCATCACCTTTTGGCTGTCGTAGGTTTTCAGAAGGGCGTTGAGGGCCAGATAGACCTGTGCCTCTATCCGAGCCCATTTTTGCCTGGTTTCCGTCGGGAGGTACTTCGATGTCGCACGTTCGTGGGCCTCCGCCGCAAGTCTTTCGAGGTTATCGATGGCATTTTCAGTTATTTGCTTCGTATCCTTCTGATACTTAATTTTGACTCGCCTTGTCCTCATGATAAATTTTTTTTCTTTTTGTATATAGGAACTTTTCTTATTATCGTTTTCTGTCTTTCTAGACATTCTATATGCCCCTTTAGATTGTTCTTCTCTTGTAAGTATTTTTCTTATGAATATTATTTGCTTTTATAGTTTAGGGTTATAATTATAGGGGAGTTGAGTGAATGTGGAGAAAGTTAATCAACACAGGGATATGGATATATTTTCCTTGATTTTTCGTTTACGCGCGCGTCCTTCTGTGGCATCTTCTTGCCTATTTCTCCGCAGCTTTTCTCATAGCTTCGGCTATTTTGATGGGAAGTGAGTCGATCTTTTCAGGCAATGCGGTTATTTTTTCCAGTTTTTCGTCCATTCCAGCCAGTTTTCCATCCATGCCAGTTAATTTATCTTTCATTCCCTTTGCATATTGCCCAAAAATTCCGAATCTCTCGGTAAGGTTGCCCAGTATTCCCTCTATGCCGCTTAATGATGTCGCGAGCATTTCCATGGATTTGCCCACAAACCTCGGAAGCCTGATGACCTCCTCTCTGCCTCTGCTCAATTGTTCGAGCGTTAAAAATTGTAAATATCTTTCTATAGATGGTATTGGGGAGTCTCCTTCGTAGGGTTCTTTTTTAATGTCTTTGACTATGGCGCCTTTGGGTCTTTCTCTTTTGATGATTTCATAAAAATTGTTTATCTTTTCCTCTTCATCTCCGATAAGAACCTCAATCTTGTTCTTATCTAAATTAGTAGTATAAATCTTCTCAATCCCAGATTTCATAACTTTTTCGAGTAGAAATATTCTATATCCAATCTGTTGGACTTTTGAACCTTCTATTAATAATTTCGTTGAAACCATGCCAAATCCTTCATCCAGTTTCTACTAGCGCTTGAAATCCGAAACGTAATAGAAATTTGTGCATCTTATATAAATGTTTTATATCGTCGCCAATGAGTTATTGATTAGTATGAATATCGACCATAGTAGCCACATGGACGAAGTTGAGGCGTTGCGAAGGAGAGCAGGCGAATTTCTAGATCTGGCCAGAGAAGCCATTGGAAAGGGTGCCTATGACGTGTCGTGCTTTCTATCGGAGCAGGCGGTTCAGATGCGCCTCAAATCAATGTTGTTGGAGTATGTTGGAGATTACCCTAGGATCCATAATATAAGAGCTCTTTTAGTAGAAGTCATGAAGAGCCGAGAAAACGATATTCTAAAGAAATTTATGAAAAAAAATAGAATCCGGATCGTAGCCCTAGAGGACGCTTACATCATTTCGAGGTACACGCCCACCAAGTACACAAAAGAGGACGCAGAGGACTTCGTTCGTCTCGTGGACGAAATTATGAGTTTGATGAATGGAACGATGGGAAAATGAGTCATATGGAAATGCAGAGGTCTCGAGCCGAAATGCTCAAGCATTGGAGGGAGTGGTCCGACAGGATAGCCAAAGCCGCGCGTATCGTTCTGCCCGAGTCGGAGGTCTACGTGATGGGAAGCGTTGTGAGGGGAGACTTCACAGGTGGCAGTGATATCGACATCTTAGTGGTCACGGAGAGGGCGCTTGATGGCTCATTGAAAAGGGCGGAGTTAAAGAGTAGGATCGAAGACGAGGCGAACCTACCTGTCGCAAATAAGATAGAGATCCATTTGGTCGGTAAAGATGTAGCCGCGAACTACTTAAAGAGGGCTGGAAAGGTTATAATTAAACTCAAATAGTTCTTTGGGGGGCCACTAAAATAATTCTTGTAATTGTCAAATTTTCATGAGTTTGGCTCTTATCCGTTTTGAATTTTCTGGTGTGTGTATGTGGAGTTCGAAGGGTTCTTTGATGTTCGCCTTCCAGAGTTTGAGGCGGAGCTCGTCTGGGTTTGATTCCGTGATGATGAGCACGTCGATGTCACTCGAATAGTTGAAATTTTTTTCTGGAACCGATCCGAAGAGGTATATCTCTGCGTTTTCATCAATGTTCTTAACTATCTTTTTTATTTTTTTGATATATTCGTATAAATTTTCGAATACTTGTTTTCTTTCTATCGCCATATTTATAATGATTTTATTTGACATTTTTTATTACATCTTCTACCGCTTTTTTTAATTTTTCCACCTCTTCCTTTTTGAATTCTCTCATTAGGTATCTTGAGGAAATATATGCATCTTCTAATATACCCAGTTCCAAAAGATATTTATTTTTAATATTTTTTAATTCAATTGTAGTGTCGTTATCGGCGACTTCTTCCAACATCTCGATCAAAGTTCTGACGCTGTGGTGTCGAGGGTAATCGACGCCGTTTTCGAGGAGCTTTGCCCTCAGATGAAGTTGTAGCGACTGCTCCAGGCTGAATGCCGCCAAGCCAAAGAAACCATTGTTCAATTGATACTTGGCTGTCTCTTGGAACTCCCTCGATCTCTGCAGAAGGTGCCGGACTTCGTCTCTATGCGCCATGCCCAAATTGAACTCCATATCGAAGAGAAACCTTTTCATTATATATACTTTGATTTATTTCCGAGTAACGATTAATTTTAACAGTGTAGATCTGAAGGTGTATTATCTCGGGAAATTAACTGAAAAATGTTTAAAATACGATTTTACGGATATCTGGCGATGTAGGGAAATTCTGAGGAAAACTAGTACTAAATTTGGTACCTTTTTGGTACAATATTGGTGAATTACTTATTATAACTGATTAAAAATAGTTAAATAGTATGATAATAAAATGTTTTTATGGTTATTGTTGGTGGAGGGATGTTTAGAAGTAATGGAACTCGCTAAAACTAATAAGGAAAGGAATTATGAAAGCGATGAAATACTGCTTGATAATGAAGAGACCGTGATCTGCGGCAATTGTTATTGGGTTAGGGGGCCGAAAAAGTGGAATCTAAATATGTTATATCAGGCTGTGAATGAAGGCTTCCTGAAGCTGATACTCGTGGCCGACTATTTCAAGAGGCGGAAGTACTGGTGCGAGCGGGAGAATTGTTGGACGCACCTCCTCGATCCCGGCTGCAGCCTCTGGCGAAGAAGAATTGACGCTTATGGAGAGGGAAAAGATACGACTCTGTAAAATATTTTGTTCCAGCAGGTTAGCTAAGATGATTTTGTTTTAATAATTCAATGGTATTTGACATATTTAGTAGCCTTTTTCTGTTGCAGGTTATTATTGTGGGGTTGATATTGCCTATTCTTTCATATCTTCTGTTTCCTGTTCTAGGCTTACGATTGATGTTGAAGGTGGGGTTAATTGAGCATGCGTGTGAGGTTCTAACTGGCCCAGCTCCTGTTTGCGAAAAAAGTGGCTTATTGAGAATTTGAGCTGTTTTTCTTTTTTTTATTTCCTTATGATTGTTCTGTTTCTTCCCAGTTCCATTCGAGTGGGTTCTCTGCTTTCAGGAAGGGGTAGGATTCGAAATGTTTTGTGTCATCTGTCCAGATCGTGTCTACTTTTCCTTCTGCCGTGTGTGTGTATTATGGAGTCGAATATGTCGCCACCCGCCAATTGTTGGGCCTCGGCGGTTTTTAGGGCTTCTTTATAGGTTTGCTCGGTCGGTAGCAGAAACCTGATGTTGACGCATTCTTGGTAAAGTCTGCAGAGATTCGAAGCCAATTTAGGTGAAATGGGCTGCTTAACGCGTTTCCCGGTGATTACAGAGTAGAACTCTGCCAAGTTTTGATGGGATAAATGAGCATCGATTAGGCCCATTACAGCGGCCTTCGTGATCAGCGACGCCTTCAGGTTGTGTGGGCTGATCATGTCGTGGGCGTAGCATAGTATCATCGTGTCGAGCAATATTTTTTTCTTTGTATGATCAGTCTCCGAAAGTGCTCGGCCATCAATTGATATCTTCATAAATCTTCCTTCGCGTGAGACCGTCGGGGACCCCTATTTTTTGTGGGTTTTCCAAGGCTTCGACAAGTTCCTCTTCTGGGAGCTTCCTTTGCAGCTCGACCTTGAAGCTTTTTTTGTCCATTATGGTCACCTTGAGCTTTTCTCCTTCTTTCAGACGCATTCGTTCGCGTACCTCGGCAGGAATGTAGATCTTCTTCTCGTGGTAGGTGGTTTCGGTCAACCCACTGCATCAATTAACCAATAGATGTCGTACCCAAATAAATACTTGCCCATATGGGTTAAAACGGGTGACCTTCTCTATCTGCCCCAAGATAGACATGTGGATGAATATTTTTATGGTGGAACCCACCTAGCATAAAATGTGGTCGTTTGTGTCAGAGGTCGCACAGGTTGATTCAAAGGGCAGGATAACCTTGCCGAAGGAAGTGAGACGGCTCGTTGAGATGGATGTTGGAGACAAGGTGATGGTCAGAGTAGTCGGAAACAGGGTTATCCTTGAGAAGGTTGAAAACCCCTTCGAGATCTTGGATCGCCTTCTGAAGGAGGTCAGATTCAGCGTGGAGACGAGACATGCGTACGAAAATTTGGCTCTGGAGGAGGCTAAGAAACGTGTCAGAGAAAATCCTGGTGGAAACTGATTTCCTCTTCGCGCTGAGGCCGAGTGACCCGATCCACGAGGCGGTTCTGACTCTGCTTGAAGACTCCGCAAAGGGTGTTATCAGGTTGCATATATCACCGGTCTCTCCAGTCGAGGCGTCGCTCATCATGAAAGGGGCGGGACTCGATGACCGGGACATATCGATCGCCCTGAAGGCGATGGAAACTTCAGTAAGAAAATACTCAAACCCATCCTATCCGGAGCTGAGCCTGAGCGACGTTGCACTGGCCAGTGAGTTGAGGCAGAAGCATGGTCTCACATTCTTCGATTCGGTGCATGCCTCCGTATCGCTATCAAAAAACCTGACATACGTGAGCAACGATGCTACGGCACGCGAAGCTGTCTTATCGGAAGGTGGCAGAGCCAAATCTCTTGCAATCCCTCGTAGGAGCCGTGAAGAACCTTGAATCAACCATTACGAAACAGTTAGATACAGTTGGCGACTGGGAAAAGGCTCCAGAGCTATTAGTGTGTGTTATCACAGCCATAAGGTTTCAGTCAGATTCCTGAAATGCTCGTCGCCAGTCAAGACTTTCGCTTCAAACACTCTACCAGTAGCCAACACTATAGCATCAAACAAACTCGGCGCCTTCAACTTCTCCTTTTTTGAGTTTATACTCATCTGCATGTAACATCTTGCCGATTCCAAAGCTACTCTAACGTCCACATGAGTCAAGTCGGATGCCGAGGTCACGATTCCAAGTCTTTCCGTAGTTATCTTCTCACCGATTCCTTCTCTGATATATTTGCGAGCGATCTCGGCCAAAACGGTGTCAGGCGTATAGACCTCGTCAGCTCCTTCAAGTATTTCTTTGGCCTTGCTTCCTCTTTCGCTGCCCAAGAAGATCTCAATCCATGCGTACGCGTCAGCCACGATCTTCACCGCGATCTTCCTCCGTGAACGGTTTAATTTGACCATCATCAAGCTTGAAGGCTCTTTCAAGGATAGTTCTTCGCTGTCTCTTAACGAGTGACTGTATTGCCTCGTCAAGGCTATCGACATCAAGCTTCTCTCTGAGACGCTCAAGAGCCTCCAATGTCTTTTTTGATACCCTTATCGTTGTCGACTCATTCAAAGCAAACTCATCAAGTAAGTATACATCTATACATGCATATAAATCTATTTGCATAGCATTTTTCAACCTCTACGATCTTCACAACTGTCCCAACCGAACGACTGACGAGCAGACCATCGAATTCGTCAAACTTGGAACACACGAACCTATGCACAGTTTGCGATTTTCACGCGCGCGTAGCCTGAACCGAAACCCTCGCAGTTGAGGGGATTCCACTTGAAGTGGATTATGCTATCGTGTTTTAGGATCTGCCCTCCATAAGCTTGGATCTGCTTGTACCCCTGAACCGGCACATCGTCAAACTCACCCAGCCCCGAGACTGACCCGTTGCATCGTGGTTCAAATCGCTTTTAAGCTCTTGAAACTACCGTGCGGTACTTGGATCGACAATTTTCGCGCGCGAGCTTGCCTGGTATCGTCTGGGTATCAAGGGTCGTCGATGAGAATGTTTTTCGACTGTTTGACCTTTTGATACGTTTTTGGGTTTATTCCTGTTCTGGATGTTTTGCTTGGTATTCTCTTACAAGGCCCGTTATGGAGAGGATTGTTGTGAGGGCGAGCAGGCTGAGGGCGATGGGTGTGAGTCTGATTCCCCATGGCGTGTAGTTGAGGAGGAGGCAGACGAGGGGGACGAGGGCGAGGCTCATGCCGATGCTAAGGGTGGTTCTCTCGATGTTGTTCACGCGCGCGGTGCAACGTTGGATCTAGGTCAATCGACGGCTACTGTACTCACATTGGCGGTATCCAGTTCGATATATGGTATGACCAGTTTCTTAGTAAATATAATAAATCAAGGGATCAGCTGAGATTAGGTTCGCTTATTTACACGAAAGCGTTTGATTCTTAGTGTTAGAACCCCATGGAACCTTCGATGGTCGACATTCACTTGCACTGAAAAAGGACCGTTACCATATGTTTAGAATG
>Ga0315280_10003936_pt1 | contig 22337 bp, 23 predicted proteins | sample YL17G06_40_MG_FD_203697 | JGI IMG/M metagenome (GOLD analysis project Ga0315280, IMG submission 203697) | Sediment microbial communities from Yellowstone Lake, YNP, Wyoming, USA - YL17G06_40 | ecosystem: Environmental > Aquatic > Freshwater > Lake > Sediment | place: USA: Wyoming | collected...
GAAGTACCTTTTGAACCTCGCAGTGGTAGACCAGTGTATTGTAGCGATTGCTACCGTAAAGTCAGACAAAGTCAGGCTGAGTAGATAATGCTGTTTTGAGCTTGAGAGCATACATAGGCCGGGGTACTCGGCCTATGTATGCTCTAGCTAGAATGTGTTGGTGTGTTATGTCGTTAGAAGTTTCGATACGTGAAGGTGAAACCCAAGAATCTTTATTGAGGCGCTTTCAAAGGATAGTACAGGTGAGTGGAATCCTGCGCGAGGCAAAAGCCCATCGTCATTTTCTATCTAAGGGAGAGACGGCGCGCTTGAAAGCGCAAAAGAGCATTAGACGAAGGCGACTCGGCAGATAACACAGGATTGGGTGATGTAAGCGGCTGTGCAAGTATAATACCGGGTGGTATGGAGACATTATTTGAGCATTACTGACAAACAACTGGTTGGGGATGGCATAGTTTAATGAAAGGAGCACTGATATGAATATCTATGTAGGTAACTTATCCCGTGATGTAACTGAAGAGGAATTGCGACAACTATTCGCACCTTTCGGAGAAGTGACATCGGTAAGTATTATAAAAGATAAGTATAGTGGGCAGTCCAGGGGATTTGGCTTTGTTGAAATGCAGTCGAAGTCTGAAGGGGAAGCTGCCATCGCGGGCATTAAAGGGCAAACACTAAAAGACCGTACAATTGATGTCAGTGAGGCTCGCCCACGTCCTGACAGTAGAGGCGGTGGCGGATATGGTGGAAGAGGTGGAGGAGGAAGACAGCGAAGATACTGAATTAGCTAGTCGCCCTTCTAAGCTAGCGGAGGGAGGCCTCTCTGAATAGATGTGAAAAGGGCAATAACTCTCTATCAGAAACCAATTCTGTTGCCGCACCAGACCCGACGCCATAGCTGGCTTAGCTAGGCTGGAGCGGAAGACGAGATTCGAACTCGCGACTTCCTCCTTGGCAAGGAGGCGTTCTACCGCTGAACTACTTCCGCTTTTATTTTGGTGCCGAGGAGGAGATTTGAACTCCTACGAGCTTGCGCTCACCACCCCCTCAAGATGGCGTGTCTACCATTCCACCACCTCGGCGGTTGCGGTTACTTCTTTTCTTCCCATTCCCCCGGGAAGCACCACCTGCACCACCTCCGCCCGCGGCGGAAGAACCTCCCCCAAAGGAAGGTGAGCCCTAGAATGATGAGGAGGATGGACCAGGTATAACCCCATAAAGAGCCGCTTAGCACACCCAGCTTAATCAGAATAGCGATAGTTCCTATGGCAACTAGAATTAAACCTACAAATATTATCATTATCCTTTTGGCAGGAGTGGAGGGATTCGAACCCCCGACCAGCGGTTTTGGAGTCCTGAGCCCAGTGTCCTGCCTAGTGCCATCAGATAGTATAACGTCTTGTCTTGTCTGACGTCAAGCCAGAGTTTGTATCTGGCTGTGCTACCTCGTGCTAGGGGGTGCTAAACAGTTTGTCGGCAAAATGTCGGCAAAAGTAGCAAGTCGCTTGCCTCCTTCTTTGGTTCGCCAAACACTTGCATCTTACGCCGCGGTGGAATAATCTGTATAGGAGCAACCAGTTAGGAGGTATTTAGCAGTGGAAGAAGGAAAAATGAAGCCAAGGATTGCACTTTTGTCGAATAAAATATTTGTAGAAGAGTGCTGCGTCATCTGCGGCGAGTCTTTTGAAACGGGGGAAATTTTGCCTGAGCTTTACGATGAAGATGGTCACCTTATAGGCTATGTCTGCGATGCCTGTGCTTATGAACCGCAGAACTACGCCAGCAAACTAAGGGCTCAGGCTGAGTTCTCGGAAAATTTAGCCCAGCACTTGCAAGATTCAGCGGCGCGGCTTAGGCAATTAGCTGACATTGGTATTGAGCCGCCGGATGCTGACTATAAGCTGAAATTGGAGAGCCTTATCGCCGTAGGAGACTCTAAGGAGACTGATAAGTTAAATGCTGTAGAGCAGGAAAAGGACCTGCCTGCGGAGAGCGTGAAGGGCAAGAAGTTTTTAGGCCTTACCTGGGACAAAGATGGCAAGAAGCTCGTTTTGCTTTTCGAGGGGGACAGGATTTTGTGGATTGCACCGGCTAGGAAAGGGGAAGAGTCCTTCTCGTTCTGAAGGTAACGCAGAAATTCATTCAACTTGCTCACCATCCTCATCCTCCCGTCTTTTTGGGCACTAGCATAACCAAATATTATTTTTGTTGGCAAATAAAGACCCCGAGAGCGGGTAGGTTAGCCCCTTGCCTCTCTGAGTAGGAGGCAAGCGTTTCTAACATTAAGTTGTAAACAGCCGTTCTGCCTGCTATAAATGGTATTGCACCTAAAAGCGGGGACGAAAAGCCCCAGGCACACGGCGAAGGCATCAATATGATGCCCCCGAGTGGGTAGCCGGGTGCCGCTTTTAGGTGCAACTAAAGAGGTGCCTTCCCCACGAGGGGGCTTTCGCTTTTGGTGAAGGCTTTGTGGCAAGGGCTTTGGAAGCACTGGACACTTTTTAGGTCGATTTTGTGAATATTTTGCAGAGAGGGGTATTGACAAAAATAATATTTTGCGCTATCTTCATATTTTAGTAGTGCTATGGTAACTCCGATGAATGGAAAGCCTGCTAGAAAGCCCCGCAATGTAGAGATAGACCAGAGGCTCTCCATAGAGCTCGAGTGGAAGCCCTGCGTGCAAGAAAGACAGTGGGGGAGTGGCTTGAGGAGGCGATAGACGAGAAGATTGAGAGAACAAAAGAAGGTTAAATAGAAATACCTCCAGGAACAGGTCTTTTTGGGAGAATGTAGGTAATGGTATACAGTTATCTTTATTCTAGACCAGTCCTGAAGATAAGTCAAACAAAAGGGCTCAGGGACCCAAAGAATGGGTGTTGCTTTGAGCCCTTCTGTTTTATTAAGGCGGCTTCCCCTTACCCAGCGAGGGTCAACCTTTGAACAAGCTCTTTCCTGAGGCAGTAGGGCAATTACTAAAAGAGGAAGGAAAGGAATAATATGACGACAGAACTCAGTTCTAAAGAGCGTGTCCTCAGACTTTTTAGAAAGGAAGAGATAGACCGCATTCCTGTCTTCAGTGGTCTGGGGAACATAACAGTAGGTGGACTTGACGAATATGGCTTGAGATTCATAGACGTCCACTCAGACGCACGCAAAATGGCGACCGCGGCTGCATCCACATTCCAGTTGTACGGCTTTGAGTGTGCCGTAGTCCCTTTTGACTTCGGGGTCGAACCCCAAGCCTTGGGCTGCGAGGTTAATTTTTACCCTCACTACGATAAAAATGTTATCTATCCTACCATAAAAAAGAATCTAGCCGAGCATATACAGGACCTGGATATCCACGTGCCCTCGGATTTGGCTAAGGCGGGAAGGATACCTGTAGTGACAGAAGCGATTCGCCTCCTGAAAGAGGAAGTAGGCAAGCATGTAGTAGTAGGCGCCGTGATTCTAGGACCCTATACCTTAGCCGGGCAGGTTACTGACCCCGGAAACATGGCCAAGCTGGCGTTTAAGAAGCCAGATATGGTCCACAAGCTGCTGGACACCCTGGATGAAGTTGAAATTGAGACGGCCAGGATTTATAAAGAAGCCGGCGCCGATTATATAACCATCCATGAGATGGCAGCGGGAGGGGAAATATTAAGCCCGCGCATGTTTAGAACTGTAGTAAAACCTCATCTGGAACGAATCATTGCCGCTATACCCTCGCCGAAGGTCCTGCACATGTGTGGTGATACAGATGCCATTGTTGAGGATATGGCTCTCTGTGGGGCTGATGCTATCAGCGTAGAGCAAAAGAACCATATAGCCGAATCTCGGAAGAAGGTGGGACCTGATGTGCTTATCTTTGGAAATATTGATACTTTTAAGGTGTTGGTGAGAGGAACGCCTGAGGATGTCGATAATGCTGTCAAGGAGGCTATCGCTAATAGTGTCAATGCCGTATGGCCGGGGTGTGATATGTGGCCGACCGTGCCCAAAGAGAACATGGAGGCACTAGTGGCAGCAACCAAGAAATATGGCAAGCTTGGGTAATCGCCGCTAAAAACTTGCAGCAGAGGAACTCTAGCGGGTAATGGATATGGAAGGCAAAGTCGGTGGTCAAGTAGCGGTCTTCACTGGTCCCGGGAAGGGCAAGACCACTGCCGCGGTGGGAATTGCACTGCGCACTATTGCACGTGGCGGAAAGGTAATTTTCGTCTATCTCAAAGGGCCCCAGCATCCCGTGTTAGGGGAGGTCAGGACCGCCGCTGCATTTGGTAGTAATTGGAGGACCATCGGCATCAAGAGCGAGGCGAAGGACATCTCTTACCTAGATGACTTTTCTGAATCGGTCGATACCGTGAAAGAAGCTTTGACCATGGCACAGACTATATGGCTCTACGAATGTGATCTTCTAATACTTGATAACATTAGTTATCAACTCGCTTGTGGAAGTATCGATATTGCTCAAGTTATAGCCCTCATAGACAACAGACCGCCAAATGTAAGCATAGTTTTGACAGGGCCATCTGTTCCAGAGCCACTAATAAAAAGAGCAGACTTAGTTACCGAGTTCTTAAAGATAAAACAGCCTCCTAATGCTGATATGCACTTACGTCGTGGCATCGATTTCTAGTTCAGGCAATGCTTAAGATGCTGAAGGAAGAGGAGCTGAGTAAGAAATAACAAACCCCAGAATACTTAGGCGCTGGGTAATAAGTCCTGAATAATTTAAGGAGGAAAATTACGACAACGAGGAAAGGCGATATGACATCGCTAGAGCGTGTAGTGGCAGCCTTGCAACACAAGGAAGCAGACCGAGTCCCGTGTGTACCGCTAATTTGTGGCACATCCCGGAGGGTCTACGGAGTGACTTATGCCGAATGGGCACAGGATTCTTTGGAAGCCGCAGATTTCGGTCAGGAAGTGGTCTACCCGGTGGAAAATACCCCCCACCCCAACTATGACAATCCACTTATCAAAAACCCGGACGACTACTCCAAGCTCGAACGGTTTGACCCTACCAAGAGCCCCAGGATGAAGGAACAGCTCAAATACTACGATATCCTGATGAACGAACGCCTTCTCTGTCCTGGAGTTCCTGCCACATTATCATTTTCCACAAAATTCAGTATATAGTCAACAAATACTTTACAAACTCTTGACAAATCCCCTATAGTTAATTATAATTACTGAACGGTTAGGAATTTTCAATATCAAGGAAGGAGAGCTGATATAAACGCTAAGGAACGTGTGATAGCAGTATTGAACCATCAAAAGCCGGACCATGTACCCTGCTTTGGAGCCAACGCCACTGTAACCTACGACCAAATGGAAAAGGTGCAGGCTTTTTGGCCGGAAGGGCACGAAAAAGGGGAAGCTATGGCTAAACAGGCCATGGCTGCCTATACCATGCTCGGCTTCGACGCGGTAAGGGTCCCCTTCTGCCAGACCTTTGAGGCTGAGGCTCTTGGTTGTAAGATAAAGTCCGGCGGCACAAAGGGCATCCCCGGTATTGAACATCCAGCCCTATATACAATAGATGATACCCCCGTGTTTCCCGACGACTTTCTGTCACGAGGGAGAATACCGGAACTGTTGAAGGCGGTTCGAATCATGAAGAAGGAACTGGGGGATGAGGTAGTCATTGTGGCTGGAATTATCGGACCCTTTACCGTTGCCGGCTCTCTCTTAGAGGTGACAAAAATACTGAAAGCCACCATTAAGGCACCGGATAAGCTTCGCCCCTTCCTTGAAGTATCCGAAAAGGCGGGAACCATGTTGGCCAATGCCCTTATTGATGCCGGCGCCGACATCATCTCCAATGAGGATATGACTGCTTCTCCCGCAGTCATAATGCCCAAGAGTTACCTGGAATTGGAACTTGAATTCCAAACCAAGCAGTTTGAGGCCATAAGTGTTCCCAAGATACTCCATATCTGCGGTAACGTGGACGCCATCATAGAGTGGATGGGGCAGACCGGCGCCGATATCTTGAGTATAGAACCTGAGGCTGACGTAAAGCTAGCCAGACAAAAATGCGGAGAGGACATCATCCTTATGGGCGGGGTAGACACGGCTCATACACTGTTTATGAAAGATGCGGAAGCTGTAAAAGCGGAATGCAGAAAGTCTATAGAGTTGGGTATTCAGATATTGGCTCCAGGCTGCGCCGTGCCCCCGGGTACACCCACCGAAAACCTTTTGGCCATGGTGGAAGTCGCCAAGAGTTATAGCAGTTAAGCAAAATTATGTTACTGGTTTTGCCGAGGTTAATTTATTGTATGGCAGAACAAGGGCTTGACAAAAAGTTGAGGTGTGGTAAAATAATATAAAGTTCGCCACTGGGCAAAAATTGAAGCGTGGTAGGTTAACATAAGATTATTCTCTAAAGTCGTAATTAAACACGAAAGGGGGGTGATAGCCAAGAAGATAAATTAAAAGGTAAGCAGGTAGGAACGAACTATTTAGTAAACAAAGGGGGAAGAAATGGCAAGAAAACCAATTACTACGATGACTTATAAAAGCGGCGATGAGATGATTTTCGGAACTGCCAAGCACCCGGTTACTACCAAGCGAGGAATAAAGCTTGGGGGCGGGTTTGTTCATCCCCAGGTGGTTCCCCATCCCAGGCCGGGCAGTGAAAAGACCAAGAAGACCCTGCTGCGGGAGTTCGAAAGGATGAACAATGATGCCTTGGAAAGAATGGTCATTGTGGGGCATCCCACTCTACTGATCCATCAGGAGCAAATCTACCAGATGTGCCACAACCCCGACTGGGGCGCAGATGTTTCTGCTCTGACGGCTAAGCAGATGGATGACTACAAGGCCAAATACGGCTTACTTGCCAGTCAACAACTGTGCATCGCCGACCTTCGCAAGCCGCAGATTTGCCACATGCGGACAAGCGATTATGCCAAGGAAGTCATTGAAACCTTCAAGGCGTGCGCCCCGTATGCTGACGTCCTCGGTATTGAGTCTATGGGCGGGAAGGAGATTTTTGACCATGCTCTTATCCGCCAGGATATCGGCGGTCTTCTATTCGCCATCGGCTATCTAGGGTCCATAGACATGGAGTGGATGTGGGACCAGATTGTAGCTATTGCCAAGAAGAATAACTGCATTGCTGGTGGGGACACCGACTGCTCAGAGGCCAACACAGCCATGTTCATGGCAGGAGGTTTGACCTCCAAGGACGTGCCTCACGTATTTGCCGCTCTAACTCGGGCAATGGCTGCTGCCCGGACGCTGGTAGCCTATGAGTGTGGTGCCACCGGGCCCGGCGAGGACTGCGCCTATGAGAATCCCATCATCAAGGCCATGACCGGGATACCTGTCGCTACCGAGGGCAAGGTTAGCGCTTGCGCCCACTCCGACCTGTGCAGCAACCTGATTGCTGCCGTGTGTGACGCCTGGAGCAACGAGGCCGTGGAATACCACGACATGTTCGGCGCTAGCACCTCCTCGGTCTTCGCCGAGATAGGCGGTTGGGACTGTGCCCAGTTCAACACCGCCATCGAATTGGGCTACCAGAAAGAGATGAAAGAGATTCTGGTCAACTCTGACATGTATCGGGATTCTCACAGCCTTATCCTGACGCCTGATAATGCCTGGAAGATAGGCAATGCCATCGTCAAGAACACGGCTAAGGGATACTACCCCAGGGCTAGGGCTGCAGCCATGGAGGCAGCTAGTATCATCACGGGTGATAAGAAGATGAAACTGACCGTCTTTGAAAAAGAAGCCTTAGAGAAGGCTGTGACGGATATGGAAGCTCTTCCAGATGATGAAGGAAACTTTGTAGATATGTGCTTAAAGAAATACAAAGATGTGCAGGGCTTCGATCCGTCTTCCTATGGATTGAAATAGGGGTTGAGGACATTAAAAATATTGGTTCTGGGCACACCCAGCAAAACTTTTGGTTATGGCGAAAGTAGCCAAGAGGGAGCGGAACTGGGGGTGGCTTTCCTAGAATCACTTAGAATCAATTTATAAAAGGGGGGAAAAGTGAAAACATTGACAGATTACTCAAACATCTTCAGACGCTACGACCTTGCTTTGGAGGTGAAAAAGGAAGCAGCACGGCAAGTTTCGAAGGACGCTGTTTTACAGAAGGTCGCCACCTGCGTTGTTGAAGGTGATGATGAAGGGATTGTCGCGCCGGTCAAAAATGCCTTAGCTTCCAAAGACCCCATGACTGTCATTAATGGAGGCCTTGTCGCCGGCATGGATGAAGTGAGCCGTTTATGGGATGCGGGCGTTTACTTTTTGCCTCAGGTCATTCTGGCCGCGGATGCCATGAACGTCGGCATCGCCCTATGCGAGAAGAAAATGGGCAAGGCCAGGGCGACGAAGGGTAAAGTGGTTACCCACACTGCTGAAGGGGATATCCACGACATCGGCCAGGTTATTGCCAATGCTCTTCTCAATGCCGGTGGTTTTGAGGTTATCAATCTCGGGCCAGATTGTCCGGTAGATAAGGTCGTATCGGCAATTAAGGAGCATAGGCCGGTTATGGCCACCGGAACAGCCCTAATGACCACCACCATGACCGCCTTTCCCAGGATTTGCGCACAGCTTAAGGCACTCGGAGACACGACCCCCTTTATCAGTGCAGGGGGAGCATGTGCCCAGGAGTTTGGAACCAGTTACGACAATAGTATCTGGGCAAAAGAGGATGCCTGGGCAGTGCCATTGGCCGAGGATGCTCTGGGCGGTATGGGTTGGCAGGCGATGAGGAGCAAGTGGAACGGTTAATAAGGTAGGGAAACCAGAGGAATGATCGTTGATATTGTGTTTGGTTTTCTAGGTTCTGGTAAAACCACCTTTATCACTAGGATTCTTGAGGGATGGGGAAAAGATGAAAAAATGGTGGTGTTGGTAAATGAGTTCGGCGAGGTGGGCATAGATGGGGATTTGTTAGCTGGCAAGGGTGTTCAAATAGTAGAAATGCCCAGCGGTTGTATTTGCTGCACCCTCCAGACGGATTTCAGAGCCCAGTTGCTGAATATTAGCCAAACTATTAATCCGCAGAGGGTAATTATTGAGCCGACTGGGGTGGCTAGCATAGCCCAGGTCAAGGGGATTATACAGGCCCAGTTATTCGAAAATATCGTCGAGGAGATACATAATATCCTAATTACCGACGCCACCAGTTTCATCGATTTTTATAGGTGTAACCGGAATTTTGTTGAGTCCGGGGTAAGAAATGCCCATGTGGTCCTGTTAAATAAATGTGATAAAGTCAAGAAAATAAAGGCCGCGGTTACCAAAGACGCCATATCAGCGATTAATCCTAAAGTTCCTGTTCTTATGACCGAGTTCGGGGCAGTGGAGTGGGGCGAATACCAAGCAGCCCTCTCTACTGCCCCTCAAATTTCCCTATCTTCGCTAATGAGAGAGATATCACTGGCAGAGGCAGCCGATGAAGAACCCCACCATGAAGGAGAAGAACATCTCCACGAAGAGGAAGATGCGTTGGGTTATGAATCGTTTAGCTGCATTTATGAACTTTCTTTTGATAGGCAAGAACTGGAAAGGCTGTTTCAAGAGTTAAACTCTACCCGTATGGGGGAAATAGTTAGAGCCAAAGGGATATTCAAGGTCGATAACCAATGGATTGTGATGCAGCTTGCCTCAGGTGATGTTTCTTGGCAAGAAGTTAGAGGTGCCCAGCAGAGTAAACTTTCAATAGTCGGGAAAGACTTAAAAAAGGAACTGATTGGTGAGGTGATAGACCGCTGTTTAGCGGGAAGGAGCCATGAGAAGGTCTTTTCCTAATCTGTTACCACCCTGTATTGCCGACGGGGATAGGGTCGGCAAGTTTGCTCGGAAGAACTTTAGAGGATTTGCAGAAAAGTTAGAGCAAGGGCAGGGTTGTTTATTATAAGCACTTAGCAGGATTGAGGTTCGTCACTTTTTTGGAATTGATACATAAGTGACATAGAACCTTTAATCCAATAAGAGTAAGGAGGAAGGAAAGTGGCAATACTAGCACTTATGGCAATTAGCCTTATGTGGATACCTGTAGGATTACTTAACTTAGGCAAAGGAGAGGCTAAGGGGACAGGTGTCGTTACCTTGATGGTGGGCACAGTCACGATCATATGCGCCATCATTGAGGCAACCATTTTCAACGACCCGTGGGTTGGCGCCCTGCTTTTCACATACGGCCTCTTTTACAATACCGTCGGTTACGCCTTAGCTTCTGGAGCGAAAGACCTGAAGTTCGTGGGCAACGCCAGTATTTGTGTAGGACTAATATCCATTGGCTACATAATTCTCTGTTTAGCCGGTCCCGCTGCCTTGAGAAGCAACTTCCTGGCGATGGCTTGCGCTGGATACTTGGTTCTCTATATTATGGTCGTGGGCAACGCATACGGTTGGCTCTCGGGCAAGGTCACAGGTGTGTCACTCATCGTGTGGACGTTTGTGGGTCTCTATCTCCCTGCCTTCTGGCTGGTGGCTACAGGCAAATTGCCATTTTAGAGTAACAAGTAGAGGTTCACCGAATCACCTTATTATTCGGTAAATAGTAATATGCGGTGATTTGGTGAGCCTCTTTTTGTGCGTCAAGCCATTTTCCTCGGCCTGAGAAGGTAACTATGTTGCAGGCAATAAATTCTCGGGGAGATTTGAACTCTTTACGCTAAAGTGTTGTCAGATAGAGTGGTATTTCAAGGCCACTAACTGGACCTACCACGACATCCCATCTGGTTAATCTTTTAATATCCGCAGCCAATCTGCCAGCCAATCCGGGGATGATGAGCCTAGAGTGATTAACCTCGGTGGCAGTTCCAGAGTCGGTGAGTGCTTTAAAGATTTCGAGTGGGCTAAAGGCTTTTTGCTCCACCGCATTGTCTATACTGTAGCCTTTGGTGTCTGTAATTAATAAAAATGCATCGGTAAGTGTTGCTTCAAGGATAAGCTTCAAGAGGGATACGGTTTCTTGGAAGTTTCCGGTTACCAGTATCGTAGAATCAGGGGTTGGATGCCCGATCTTAATCAAAGCGGGAGGGACCGACTCCATCATTGTATTAAAGGGTATTAACGGGAGTTCCAGCTTAAACACCTTTTCCATTACTGTTTTGATTTTATCGTCCAATTTGGTGCAGTTAGCAGGGAGGTTTTTACCTTTGATTATTTGTTCAGCAAATTCCACACAACTGACTACTCCACATTCACCGCAGTCCACATCTGGAAGATAATTAAGCAAATCTTCCTCGGTAAGGGGGTAAAGCTCTGCATATTCTTGTTCTACGGGCATCTTATTATTCCTCCTTCAAGATTAAAAATTAGGTAACATGTCAAAGAGCTGACATTTCCCCGGTGTTCTTGCTTACAGCAACTGTGCTTAGCTTTATAATAAATCGTGTTTTTGAGTCTGTCAATATGTCCCCCCTCAGAATTCGAGCTTTGTTCCATTAAGCCGGACTTCCTCTAAGAGCCTGGCAACTGGAGCTTTCTAGCCATTGGCATACTGCCCTGGCTATAAACTCAGGCCCATTGTCACTGCGCAGATACCTGGGTACCCCTCGGGTAAGAAACAACCACTCCAGAACCCCCGCTACTACTGAGGCTGGTATTAATGATGCTATCCTGATGGCCAGGCATTCCCGCGTGAACTCATCGATTATGGCTAGAATCCTCAGCTTGCCACCTCGCTCAGTCCTGTCTTCGAGGAAGTCATAGCTCCAGACATGGTCCGGGTATTCTGCCTTATTCACTATTTCACCTGCTGGGCCCATTCTACGCTTCTTTGGCCTTCTCCTTGGTAACCCCAGGCCTTCTGATTTCCAGATTCGGTGTACCCTTTTCTTGTTTACTTTCCAGCCCTCTCGCCCCAGTAACACAGCAATCCGGCGGCACCCATACCGCCCATGGCGGATAGCCAGCTCGTGGATCCTTCTGATTAGTATCGCTTCATCGCTCCGCTTTCTGGCAACATACCTCAGCAAGGACCTCGACACTCCCACGACGACACATGCCCGCCGATGGGAGCACCTGCCCCGTCCTGTCAGATACTTGACCGCTGACCTCCGGGCAAGAGGGCTTACCTTTTTTTGCGTTGAACTCCCTTAGCAACTCATTGTCCAACGCCTGCTGGGCCACTATCCGTTTGAGTCTGGCATTCTCCTCTTCCAAAGCCTTGAGCCGTTTCAGTTCAGAGAGGGTCATGCCACTATACTTGGTCTTCCACCGATGTATAGTTGCCGGTGAAACTCCGTGCTTTCGGGCGGCATCAACTACTGGGACGCCGGAATCAACCTCCTGCAGAATTCGGAACACCTACGCCTCCGAATACCTTCTTGTTTTCACAACTCTTTCCTCCTGTAGCTATTCTACAGGAATCTCTCATTCTAGGTAGACCTAATTTCGGGGGGCAGGTCAATATAGTAAAGCAAATGGAAGATAATTGAGCGAATCTTTACCTGAAACAGACCAGGCCAATAGGCAAATAACCTCTTCGCTACAATTTGACCCCGATGAGAATAGACCCCAAGCCCCGCTCATCGACCCCTTTATAGTGGTTTTTCAAGAATATATCACAAGGTGTGGTAGGCGTACCGTAAATAATGGAACGATATGAAAAATCGCTTTCTTCTAGGACACACCATTCTGCCGGGAGGCACGGAATCTCAAAATGGCACAACTTTTTGATGATATCCTGGGGAAAAGATATCTTGTCCTTATAAATAACAAAATTTTTGTGCATAAACCAGACATTTTTCTTTTTGGCCAGCCTGGCGATGATTTCTTCATCATGAACCTCTTCACCCACCATCTCTTCGCCCTTTCTCAAAATCAGGGAACAAGAACCCCACTCAAACTCCATGTCAGTTAGGGCTACATAGATTAAATCACAAGTTAAGACTTCCCTTACCCCGACATTGACGACCTTACCCAGACCCATCAAGGAGCGCTTTTCGGCATCCTCCTCGATGCTGAGGACCTCCTGCCTGTCTTTTTCGAGAAGAGGGCTGACTTCCACAATCCCCTTCACCTTTTTCAAGGCGGCTATCATCAGAGCATCTGCCTTTGTCCGGTCTATGGTCATTTCTCCTATGCCGCTGAACATCTACTTTATCGGACTTTAACTCCAGAGGTAAGCAGTTTAGTCAGGTCGAACACCTTTTCGCTGCAGGCTCTTTCACATCTCCTACAGCCCATACCATCACATAAAGCCAAATCAATGGTGATGCCAAAACCATCCTCTTGCTCATCCGGGAAAAGGGAGTCCTCGGGGCATTCCTCGATGCACTCCTCGCAGCCGATACAACCCTCGAAAATGATCCTTTTCCGTTCTCCGATGTCAGGAATAATCTTCAGGCCTTTAACCCCTAAATCAGGTATGTCTCTCTCCACAGTCTTAATAACCTGGGGAAGCTTACTGACCTCATTTAGAGGGGGGAGCCCGTATTTTTTAAGAAATTGTTGATAGGTTTTCCAGGGCATACCCTCAGTCCAGTAAGAAAGCTCAAGCATGTAGACCTGCTTAAAAACTTCGGACTCGGCAAACATGCAGTGGTTTTGGCGCAGTTCATTGGCCATCTTTTGCATGTTCCACAGTTCATCCACGCTCTTGACCATATCTCTGGACATAGCTAGAGAGGTATTCCCCACCTGGAAAACTCTTTTAACACCTGATGGTATCATGCCTATTTGCTGGGACTTCAGGGCATCAACATAAGTTCCGGCAGCGCCAGACATATAAGCCGTTTCTATTTGACTCAAATCTATGCCGGCTGCTTGGCAAAGGGCTACATGCCCGGCCCTGACCGCACCAATAGCCTTACCCGCCTCCTTAAGATCGTGTTCGGTAAACTTGACGCCGTTGGCAAGTTTAATTTCACTGTCTCCTGTATTGATTTTGGGAAGTTTAATCAGACCGGCCTTTAGTCCCTGGCTGAGCAAGGCAACCACTCCAGTACCGGTAATGCCCACAGCCTCTAAGTCTCCTTTATCCAGGACTTTTCCCGAACTGGGGACCACCTTATCCCCTTTTTGGGCAAACATATCTTGGTCGAGGATATAACACTGAAGTGCGCCTCCAGGAGAGCTTGTGTCGGGGAAATAATACTCGACATCAGAGATGGCGCCGGGGAGGGCTAAAAGCCCATCTTCAATCTGTTGCCCTTCCAGGGCAGGCCCGGCAGCCGTGGAGCCGGTATAGATGACTCCCTCTACTATGAGGGACATTTCGTTGTTAGTACCGTAATCGGTGACAATGGCGATTTCTTCCCTTTCCAGCGCACCTGTCTGGATTATCATGGCTAGGGCATCGGCTCCGATCTCGTGGCGAACCGCCGGTGGCACCAATATGTCTGCGCTGGCTGGCAGGTTAAGACCTCTGATATCCCGGGCCTTAAATATTTGGGCGTCTCTTTTTGGAGGAACCACCCCGAGAGCTTCCAATTTTCGTTTTCCGGCGTAGGCCAGGTCTCTTATCTCAATTTCCCTGAAAAGAGAAAGCTGAATAGGATTGCCGCAGACAGCCGCTCGTATCACATCGTTTTTTTCGATTCTGAGGTTGTCAATAACCCGGTTGACGGCATGAATAACTACATCGTGGGAGATTTCCAGTCCGACCTCCAGGGCAAAATGTAGGTGGTCGATTACATTGGCCCCTGGCAGGGGATGTCGGGTGGTAATGGCAGTAGAGATTATTTTATTCCCATCATCCAGATCAATGGCTTGCCCTCTGAAGCCGCTGGTTCCCAAATCAAGGGCTATACCTAGTTTTCCCATAACTCCTCTTGATAAAAAACCAGTCTTTTACTTTTGCGCTTTCCTGCTGCAAATTTGTCGGGGCTTATCGTTCAAGACCTCTTCCAGTGCCGCTTATCAGGCTAGTGCTTGAACTACCATGGCCACAACTCTCACCTGAGAGTAAGTGAAATTCCCGACCTTAATATACTAGACGGTGGCTTGGATGTCAAGAAATTAAAGCGATATCTGGCGAAGGAAACAAGGAGGTTTTAGGAAGCGAGTATTTGGTGAGAAGGTATTGCCAGAGCCCAGAATCTGCTGAAGCTGGGGATATTGAGATACGACCGCAGAGAGTAGTGGTATAAACTTTTTTCAGGCGGGCTGAAAAAATAACCAACTTTTTAACATAACCAAAGCAATGCAAAGCTCTTGACAATGAAACTAGGAACAACTTATAATTCCAGTATCATTATTAAAGTAAAAGGGAGGAAAAGGAATGGCTTCAGAGGAAAGAACTAAGGAATTGTTGAAAGGACTTCAGGAGGCGGTGGTGGTCTGGGATGAGGACAAAGTTGCGGAGCTTTGCCACGCTGTCATAGACGAAGGAGTAGACCCCTACCTCGCCACCATGGATGGTCTGGCTGCTGGAATGCAGATGGTAGGCGACCTGTATGAAAAGAAGGAATACTTTGTCCCAGAACTTCTGATGTGCGCCGATGCGCTGTATGCCGGGTTGGATCTCCTGAAACCGGCTATCGTTGCCTCAGGAAGAAAAACAAAGATAAAAGGGTCAGTAGTCATCGGTGTTGTTGAGGGCGATGTTCACGACATCGGCAAGAACTTAATCAAGATGATGTTTGACGTTGCTGGCTGGGATGTCTATGACCTGGGAAAGGACGTAGAACTGAGTAAGTTCGTAGAAGAGCAAATAAAGACCGATTCTGAAATTGTGGCTATGTCGGCTATGATGACGACCAGCATGCTGGGCATGCCCAAGGTCATCGAGATGATAAGGGCAAAAAATCCCAAGTGCCGCATTATGATAGGCGGTGCTCCGATAAACCCAGATGTGGCTAAAAAATATGATGCTGATGGATACGCTAAGAGTGCCGCGACCGCAGTTGCGGAAGCAATGAGACTGATTGAAATGCTAAGGAAAGAAGAGGCGGCGGCAAAGTAAAAGATAAATCACAAAGGGCAAAAAACAAAGATGACATGGCACTAAGACAGATATAGAATGAATCAGGGGATTGGATGAGTGCGATGCGTAGTAGTCATCCACTAGTTCGAATCCCCTTCATTTAGAAAGGAGATGAATTATGCCAGAAAACGAGAACCAAAAGCACAAAGTTATCTTTCTACCATCGGGTCGTAGAGGCGATGTCGACAGAGGGAAAAATATCAAGGAGGCTTCGGTAGCGCTGGGTGTGGACATTGAAGGCGTTTGCGGCGAAAAGGCTACCTGCGGCAAGTGTAAGGTTAGGATTGAAGAGGGATTCTTCGAGAAATACCATATTGACTCAGAAAGGAGCAATGTCTCTCCACTAACCGAAGCGGAGACGAAGTTTATCAGTCCACATGAGGCGAAGGAAGGTTACCGGCTGGCTTGTCAGGCTTGGCTCCACGGCGATGTTATGGTCTTCATCCCTGAGGAGAGCCGGGTGAAAAAGCAGGTGGTACGCAAGGCAGCCAGGGAGATACCATGGCTTGTGGCAAACCCAGCGGTGAAGAAATACTATGTGGAGCTAAAGAAGGCTACATTGGAGGACACGCTGGGCGACTTTGAGCGTATGCATGCGGAACTTACTAAACAGTATGGCTTGAAAGACCTCACTCTTGACTATCAGGCGCTGCTGACGGAACAGAAGGTGGTGCGCGAGGGCGACTGGAAGGTAACCGCATCGGTATGGATGGATAAAGAGATTGTCTTGATAGAGCCCGGGCGTGTAGAAAAGAGTTATGGTATAGCTATAGATATAGGCACCACCACCGTAGCTGCTTACCTCTGCGAGATGACTAGTGGCCAGGTGGTAGCCACCGAATCCATGATGAATCCGCAAGTAATTTACGGTGAAGATGTAATGTCCCGTATCACCTACAATATGACCCACAAAGACGGCGCCGAGATAATGTGCCGGGAGATTGTTAAGGGTCTCAATGAACTCTGCGGAAGAGCTGCCGCTCAGGCAGGCATCAAGCGGCGTGATATCGTTGACATGACCGCTGTCGGCAATACTTGTATGCATCATCTCTTTATGGCTCTTGACACTCGGTATATCGGCATGGCTCCTTTCCCACCGGCGCGACACCGTTCCGTAGATATAAAGGCTAGAGACTTGGGGCTCAAGATAGCCCCGGGGGCTTATGTTCATATATTGCCCATAGAGGCAGGCTTTGTCGGGGCGGATAATGTAGGGGTGCTCCTCGCCGAGAGACCCTACGATCAGGATGCTATGGAACTTATCATCGACATTGGCACTAATGGCGAGCTAATCTTGGGCAACCGACATAAGCTCATCTCTTCCTCCTGTGCTACCGGGCCGGCGTTTGAGGGAGCCGAGATAAGGTTCGGCTGTCGTGCCGCTCCGGGGGCTATCGAGAAGATAAAGATAGACCCAGAGACTAAGGAGGTGCGCTTCAAGGTTATCGATAGGGAGGAGTGGAATACGGAATGTGAGGACAGCCTAGGAGCCAACGGTATCTGCGGCTCGGCAATAATTGATGTTGTGCCCCAATTGTTCCTGGCAGGTATTATAGACCGAACCGGCCGCTTTGACAAGGATTTGAAGCACCCCCGTTTTCGTGTTACCGAGCTGGGTCCAGAGTTCGTAATTGCCTGGGCGAATGAAACCTCCATTGGGCAAGATATCGTGGTTTGCCAGGATGATGTGAGGAATATCCAGTTAGCCAAAGGGGCTATGTATTCCGGAGCCAAGTTGATGATGCGTCACCTGGGACTGGAGAAAGTAGACAAGGTTATTCTAGCTGGAGCCTTCGGCAGTTACATTGATAAGGAATCAGCGGCATGCTTGGGTCTTTTCCCTGATTGTGATTTGGAGAATGTCTACGCTGTGGGTAATGCCGCCGGTGATGGAGCGCGCGTAGCCCTGCTCAATGTGGACAAGAGGAAAGAAGCCGACTGGATAGCAAGACAGGTGGAATATGTAGAATTAACTGTGGAGCCAGATTTTGACAATGTTTTTTGTAAGGCTATGTGGATTCCTCATATGAAGGATGAGTTCCCTCACCTTGAGCACCTTCTCCCTAAGAAGGCGGTGAAATAAGCTCTGGGAGGTATATTGTTGATGTTTAAATATGACTTGGAACAAAAGGTCTGCAATATTGGTGGTTTGAAAGTAGGTGGTCAGCCGGGAGAGAACCCCCCTCTTCTAATCGGCAATATGTTTCAGAAGGGGGACATACTCATTGAGAGCAGGAAGGAGCGCAAGTTCAATAAGGAGAGAGCTAAGGAGCGTATCCGCGAGATGGAACGCCTCTCCCAGGAGACAGGTGTGCCCGGCTTGGTAGCGATGGTTGCCAACGCCCTAGATGAAGTAAAGAGTTATGTGGACTTTTTTACCAGCGTGACTGAGATGCCTTTTGCCATTGATATCTGGGTGCAGAAGACGAGACTGGCCGCAGCACGCTATGTGGCTGAGCTAGGGCTCCAGGACCGATTGCTTTACAATAGCATCACCCCTTGGGATGAGGACATCGAAGCTCAGGTGGCGGAACTCAGGGAACTGGGTATCAAGCATGTGGTGATACAAGCCTTTGATATGGAGGACAAAGGTCCCACTGGAAGAATCAAGTCGCTGCAAAAGATGCTGCCCCTGGTGGAGAAGGGGAATTTCCAGAGTATCTTGATAGACACCTCAGTCATGAGTTTACCCTTCACTGCCTTCTCTCTGGTAGCCAATCGTCTTATCAAGCAGGAATTTGGACTACCGGTGGGCTGTGCTCCCTCCAACGGCACCTACATGTGGAAGAAAGCCGTGGGAGAGGCGGGCGCAAGCAAGTTCCCGCCTGTGGATGCTGCTATAGAGGCAATAACCGCTATGGGAAGCGACTTTATTTTCTATGGTCCTACGACCGGCACCAGCAGGGTCTTCGCTGCGGTAGCTGCCACTACTAGCCTGCTAGCTATCTTGGCTTATGCAGGGGGCGCACCCTTACCTAGTGGTGTCCACCCTTTGAATCTACTCTTCCCTGAAGCGGTAGAGCAATTACAAGAAGAGGGAGGAAAGAAATAATTATGGGAGAAGAACTTAATTCCAGAGAGCGAGTGCTTCGATTTCTTAGGAAGGAAAAGGTAGACCGCATCCCCTGTTTCGCTGGTATGGGGAATGTACTGGTAGAAGAGGTAGACCGCCTTGGCTGGCATTTCGGAGACCTGCACCGAGACGCTTATAAAATGGCAATGGCGGCCGCGGCCACATACCCAGCCACCGGGTTTGAGTGTGCCGTAGTTCCCTATGATTACCACGTAGAGGGTGAATCCTTAGGCACTGAAGTTAGGTTTTACGAGGAGAAGAAAAAAGAAAGAATCGTCTATCCCATCGTATCGCACGAATTGACTGAGAAACTGGTGGAACTTGACTTTGAGGCGCTAAAGAAGAAGAAGCCATCCGAGTCAGGAAGGATACCTCTAATAGCTGAGGCTATTCGCATTTTGAAAAAGGAGATAGGCGATCAGGTAGCCGTCGGTGCTTACACATTGGGACCCTACGGTGTAGCTGGGGCAGTAGATACTGTTGTTGACCTATCTAAGATGGTACTGAAGAATAGAGACCTGGTGCACAAGCTACTGAAGGTTCTGACTGACTACATCGCTCAGGAGGTAAAGTTTTACCGAGAGGCTGGCGCCGACTATGTGTGTATCCGTGAGATGACATGTGCCACCGAGCTATTAAGCCCGAAGACTTATGAGGACCTGATATTGCCTCATTTGCAGGACTTGTTCTCTCAGATAGACCACCCAAGGATTCTGCATACCTGTGGCGACACCGATGACGATATGATATACATGATTAGAACCGGGGCTGATTTCATCTCCGTAGAGCAAAAGAATCATATATGGAAATCCAGGGAGACGATGAAGGGGACTGATGTACGCCTCATGGGGAACTTGGACGTCTACCAATTGCTGGCGAGGTCGACACCGGAACAGATTGACCAGCAAGTGAAGCTAATTATTGGGGAAGGTGTTGATGCGGTATGGCCCGCCTGTGATATTTGGCCAGAGGCGCCGGTGCAGAACATAAAAGCAATGGTGGAAGCAACCAAGAAATACAGCGACCCCGAGAACCCAGTCCCGGGGACTCACTGGGCTAAGTGAAGACAGCTATCGCCTAGGGTGTTAGTGCTGTTGTATGGGCGGGGTGTGATAGGTAGTTAACTGTGCCCAATGCCCAAGGAAAGCATGGAAGCGCTAATAGCAGCGATGAGGAAATAGGGTAAGCTTGGGTAATCTCAATGTTGGGACTAACGTGTGGTAAATTTGACCGGACCTTTGCTGAAGAAGAAATAAAGAAATGCATGATGAAGCTGAGTCGAGTAAAATAGGAAAGAAATTTTGGTCCTATCTGGAAGTCTTGTGCCAGAAGGCAAAAGAGCTGGGAGCCTCAGAAGCGATAGCAATACCGGTTACTGATGTAGTAGTGGATGAGAGGACAAGGTTAAAGTGTTTGATGCCAGTGTGTTTTTTCTATGGTAGGCTAATGTGTCCGCCCAATATGATGCCCGTATCGGAGTTCAAGAAAATCCTCAAAAGCTATCACGGTGCTATTTTGATAAAAATGGGCTCGTCATCATCCAGGCCACCTGAGGAGTTGACAGGTCTAAATGACTTGTCAAAGGTATGGGAGATAGTCAGCAGACATGGAAGGAAGGAAGAGCAGCTGGCGATATCAGCAATAGAATACGCTTGCACTCTCAGAGACAATATGGAGCGACTGTATGAAGTAATCAGCCAGATAGAGTCTATGTGCTTGAAAGAAGGATATTGTTTTGCTGCCGGCTTGTCAGCCGGTGGTTGCTTCTTATGTGACGAATGCGTTGGCATCAAATCTGGGTTACCCTGCCGTCATCCTTTTAAAGCCAGACCGTCAATGGAGGCTATGGGCATAGATGTGGTTGCCACTGCCAAAAGAGCCGGGTTGCAGGTCAACTTTAACCAGGATAAAGCCAGGAGGTGGGTGGGGCTGATTCTGGTAGATTAGACAGTGGCTTGAGCTCTAAAGCTGAGCCGGGTAAAATAAATATATCTTAAGCAAAAGGGAATATGTGCCTGCTTTGTTTCAGGAGCTTTTATTTGAAGATATTGCTAATTTCATAAGGGAAATGTAGGCATATAGAAGAGGGCAAAGGTGAAGAGGAAGAAAGCCAAAAGGTAACAAGAAGACCGTTGGTCTGGTGATTGTAAATACCGGCAATGGGAAGGGTAAGACTACGGCAGCCTTGGGTATGCTCCTTAGGGGCTGGGGCTGGGAGATGAAGGTGGTCGTACTCCAGTTCATTAAACGTTCGGATGCCGACTGGGGTGAGCATAAAGCAGCACGGCGCATGGGGGTTGAGATACTGCCGCTGGGAACTGGCTTCAGTTGGCGAAACAAGGATAGCCAGACAAGTAAAAACCAAGCCCTCAAGCTATGGGACCTGGCAAAGGAGAAAATCACCTCCTCCGCATATGATATGGTAATCCTGGATGAAATCAGCTATCCCCTTCGATATGGCTGGCTATCTCCAGAGGAAGTGCTCGAGGTATTGAGGAATCGCCCAAAAGAAGTCCACGTAGTTATTACCGGGCAGGATGTTTCACAACAGTGCATCGATTTTGCAGATTTACAGTCTGCTCCGATTAACCACTCCGGCACCCCTCCCCCACCAACAACTTAAACCTCAGCCCGAGAGGGGACTCGAACCCGCTAACCTACCGATTACAAGTCGGTTGCGCTACCATTGCGCTACTCGGGCAATACTTTACCAAACTTAATCCTACAGCGTCAATCAACTGGAATATTATAAAAATGAAAGAGCTAAAAGTCAAGCTTGGTGCCCGGCACCATCATTTCCTTAATGGCAGTGACCAACCTGCGGCACTCGGGCAGGGTTCGAGGCGCAATGCGGACATAGCCGGGCAAACCGAAGGAGGCACAATCCCTGACCAGAATTCTCTTCTGGAGCAGGTTGTGGCGAAACTCAGCAGCATTGCCCACCTCCACCAAGAAGAAATTGGCTGCTGAAGGGACAGGCGATAGCCCCAGGCGGCTGAGCTCAGCTACAAGATAGCCCCTCGCCCGCCTGAGCTCAGCTTGGCACCACTTAAAATACTCCCCCGCCTCCAGAGCTATAATCCCAGCCTGCTGGGCTACAGCGTTAACATTCCACGGTGGACAGAGGTAGCCCATGGTGGCAATGATTTCCCTCCCCGCCACTCCGTAGCCCAGGCGAAGCCCAGCCAAGGCGTAGTCCTTGGTCATGGAGCGCAAGATAAGCAGGTTCTTGCCTTCAATCATATCCAGAGAAGACCAGGCATTATCCATAAAGGTGATGTAAGCCTCATCCAGGACGACCAAAGAATCCTTGCCGGCATCAATAAGTCTCCCGAACTCCGCTCGGGATAGACACTGCCCGGTGGGGTT